>Ga0208977_1000054_pt1 | contig 138111 bp, 133 predicted proteins | sample RifOxyA2_FD_184030 | JGI IMG/M metagenome (GOLD analysis project Ga0208977, IMG submission 184030) | Groundwater microbial communities from Rifle, Colorado - Rifle Oxygen_injection A2 (SPAdes) | ecosystem: Environmental > Aquatic > Deep subsurface > Groundwater | place: Rifle, Colorado, United... | reverse complement strand
ATATGTAGTGGTGAAAGTCTCTCTTCGTCACTTAAAAGTGAAAGGGATGGTTGATCACCACTACTCGAAAGTCCTTACTTAATATACATTATTTCTTTTACTTCCTTATAGTAGAGGGACGGGGTGAGTTTTCAAAAGAATATTCTTCTTTTCTGGCTTTTTTATGAATTTCTTCAAACTAAAAATCAGATGATCCGATTTTATTCTCTTGTCAGATGTAAAATTACATTGTATAATTAAAAACCGCACTTATTAAATGTATTTATTATTTTTTAAATTAAAAAAACATGAAACTTTCTTCTGGACCAGAAGTTCAAACAGTATCTACCATTGAAGTTATACAAAAAATGAAATCTTTTCAAGCTGAACGTGATGAACTTAAAACAAAAGATCCTATGGCATTTAAAAGAGAACAATCGCCTGAATCACAAGCAGCACAAGCTATGATAAAAAGACAATCAGAAGAATTATGTCGATTAATTATGGGCAGAGATCGTAATGAGGAGGCTAACGGAGAAGATACAGCATTTTTAGCGGCATTGCGATATTATCAGAACCAGGCATTGCCTTTCAGCACTTATTTTAGTAGTTATTTGGCAGTTGCCTTAGATGGACAAGCACGAGATACATTTGGCGATATTTCAAAGCAGGATTTAATTAGGGATCCTATACATACAAAAGGTACCATAGCGGAAAGTTTGCTGTATTATTTAAAAGGTAAATCAGCTAGTCTTTGGATAATCGAAAGAGGAGGACGAGAAGGAAATACTGTTAGTTTTACCTTGCCAACCGATGAAGATATCCAAGCAATAATTACGCACACCTTATCTGAGCTTAATGTCACAAGAGACCAAGCTGTAAACGCTATAAACGCGTTAATTGGACATAATGAAATAGCAGATCCTCAATTCCCAGAAGCGGTACAGTCTAAACTAGATAGAGAAGGTATTACTTCAGATGATACTCGAGATTGGCTTCGTGATTTGTTGAATAGACATAGTGAAGTTAATTTAAGGAGTTCAGAGGATTTAGGAACCGTAATGCTTTATCGACTTAGAGATAGTTTAACAGTTGGTGCTAGGCTTGGAGAATTAGGAGAAATTGGATTAGATCAATTAGCTATCCGTAGGAATTTTTTAGCACTTATAGCGACAATAACTGCAGAATGATGGTGACTTTGATTTAGGACGTTACAAACATTTTGTCCAAATATTTAACTAGCTGACTGGGAGGTGTCTCAATTTTGAGTAGAAAATCATCTATATTTAAACCTTTAATTTCTTCCTGTAAGTTGCTTTTGTCATAATTCGATAAAACAATTAATTTTGCATTTGGTATGTGCTTTCTTAAGTTTGGCACTATATCTAAACCTGATTTTTCATGGCCTTTGATAGCGTGGTCAATCAAGATTACATCTGCTGGAAAATTGGGAATTACTTTTTCAGTTTCTTCTGCGGTTCTTGTCCACAAAGTTTCATAGCCAGCCATATCTAATCTTTTTTTATAAATGCGTCCTAGAGCCTCTTCGTCTTCAAGCAGTAAAATTTTTTTCATGTAAATCTATTAGATTATAGTTAAATTTAATTGATTAACGCGCATTTGGCAAGAAAGTTGGCTGGATTAATTGTACAGTTATTTTGCTATTAGTGGTGCATTTTAGAAAATCATAGTACATTAAAAAAGCCTGATTTCTAAATTTATTATTATGTCCAAACGGATTATTGCTATCAGTATTGTTGCCTTATTGTTTTTTGGTTGTGGTAAAGCTGACATTAATGATCTTATTAAGAATAAGATCAAGCTGGATTCAAAAGAGCAAGAATCAATATTAGCAATTGTTAATAGCGCTAAAATTGATAATAAGAATATGACAGTTTTTATAGACGAATATATGCCTTTAGCCGATAATTATATCAGCATTGAGAATAACCACATAGTTGAATTACGTATAAATAATAGCAATTTGGATTCCATGTCAGGTATTTCTGCTTTTTTTGCCTTACGCTACCTTGATTTATCTTCTAATCAAATTCACAGACTGCAAGACTTAGATAATGCTTCTGTTTTAGAAAGCCTTTATTTATCTAATAATCAGATATCAAAAATTGAAAATTTAGAAAATTTAATTAATCTGAAGGAATTAGTTCTAACTGCTAATAATCTAACTGTAATCACTGGTCTTGATTCTTTGGTTAATTTAACCAGTCTACATCTAGAGAATCAAAACTCTCCAGGAATTACCAAAATAGAAAATTTAGATAATCTTCATTCGCTCATTTTATTAAATTTGGATGCCAATAATATTAATCAAATCACTGACCTGCAGAACTTAACTGCTCTAGAAACGTTATCTTTGAATACTAATAAAATCAGTAACATTGAGGCGTTAAAAAATATAGGTCCGTTAAAGCATGTTTTTTTATCTAATAATCAAATTAACTATGTCCCAGAATGGACCAATAGGTTAGAAACTTTTGATGTCAATAATAATCCTATCAAAGAAGTGGAAAAGTCTCCCACAGAAGCAATTGCAGAGAATGAGGGTGAAAATACCGCTATGCCTAGCGCTAGTGGATACATAAGCGGAAAATCAGAAACGTATAATTTAAGTTATGGATTGGGTATATCTGGTAATTATCAACTTTCTATTAAAAGTTTAAATGGCACATATGCCAATTATATCAAATTAAACAAATCAACTGCGCCAAGTACTCCATTGGTTTCTTTGGATATCACTTCAGGAAGTGGGAACTTATATATTTATCTTGTTGACGAAAGGGGACAATGGACAAAATATTTAATTTCCGCCTCCCAAAAACAAACTATTAAAGGGTATTTGACTAAATTTGCGCCTAATGAATATCAATTCTACCTTGAAGCTGTTGATTCCAAAGCTAAAAACATCAGCATATATCTCTCGTTTTTGTAGTTTTGCAGTTAAAATTTCACATTTTAACAGTGATGATAAAAAACGGCGCTTCAAATTCAGCAGTTATCATAAAATTATGAGCTTCAATAATTTTTTTCACGATATTTAATCCTATGCCTAGATTGTTATATGATTTCAGATGTGATCTGACTTGATCAGTACGAAAAAATCTATCAAATAAAAATTCTAAATTTTTCACGTCGAAACTTTTATTTTGATTTTTTATTTGCCAATATTTACCATCATTTTTGTCATCCATGAATATAGTGATTTGCGATTTTTCATCGCCATATTGCACGGCATTTTTGATCAAATTAATTAATACTTGCTTGAATTTTTGCTTATCGACTTCGACTTTTAAATCGCCTTCAATTTTGTAATGGATATTTTTATCTTTGATGATATTAGAAAAAGTTTCAATGACATCTAAGGTCATGGGTCTTAGATCAACCATATCTTTATGAATTTTCAATTCAGTGGCTTCCAGTTTTACTAAGGCAATCATTTCTTTAAGCATATTCTGGACTCTTTCAATTTCAGAAATTGGTTTTTGAATAAATTTCTTAGTTGGTTTGAAAATTCCATCACTAAGTCCTTGTAAATAACCATAAATGGCGGTAATTGGAGTTTGTAGTTCATGAGACAGATCAGTAAAAAACCGCTTGCGAATGTTTTCTTGCTTGTCAATTTTATAAATTAAAGCGTTGTAAGCTCTTTCTAATTCATAAATTTCATCATCGTTTTTATCGCTAATTTTAATTGGTTTGCCTGTTTTTTCATATTCTTTCATTGAGTTAGTAATATTATCAATCCTTTTGGAAAAGAAACGAACAGCCACATAGGATAATAAAATCGCTATTATAAAACCAAACGACATAGCGATTAAAAATGAATTATTAATATTATCCATAAAAATTCTTTCCGGAGCTTTTGGCGGGAAGTGTTCGCTATCCATCAAAAACCGTCTTTGTTCTTCAATAAAATGCTGATTATCAATATTTTCTATTAACATCTCTTTTCTTCTTTCAATAAAATTATTAAAAGCATTTTGAGTTTGAAAATGTAAAAACACAAACCAAAAAGTCACCACTATCACTACTAAAAGAAGATAACTGATTCCTAATTTTGTTCTAAGTTTCATGGTTATTGTTTTAATTAATAAATTTAAAGCCTACTCCCCTGACAGTTTTGATTAATTGAGGACTCTCGTGATTATCTTCCAGTTTTTTTCGTAAATTTTTTATATGAGTATCCAAAGTTCTATCCTTCCAAGCATTGGTATAATCCAAAGCATGTTCCATTAGATAATCTCTGGATATGACTTTACCTTCTTGTTCCACTAAGCATTCTAAAATGTTAAACTCTATTGGTGTTAAGCTGACTTCTTGATTATTCTTTATAATCTCTCTTTGCGTAAAAGAAATTTTCAAATTCCTGATAACCACATATGAATTTTTATTATTTAAATTATCTATTCTTCTAAACATTGCTTTTACTCTTGCTATCAGCTCTCTTGGACCGAACGGTTTAGTAATATATTCATCCGCCCCAAAATCAAGACCGATAACGACATCCGACTCGTCAGATCTAGCACTGATCATTAAGATTGGCACTTCTGATGATTTTCGAATTTCTTTAATTATTTCTGGGCCGGACATCCCAGGCATCATCCAATCTAAAATAACTAAATCGAATTTTTTGGATTTGAAATCATGTACAGCATCTAAACCATTTTTTACATAACTAACCTCAAAGCCTTCTTTATTCAAATAAGCGATCAGACTTTCAGCAATCGCTTCACTATCATCCGCCAGTAATATGTGTTTTTGGGACATGTGTTTTTTAGAGAAATTCAACAAGATCATTATATTATGTAAATTCCAAATTGTGAAAAATCTTCACTTAATCTTCACTTAAGTAACATGTTATCTTCAGATGACTCTGTTAGAGTAAAAATGCTATTAATGCCTACTTATTAAGTATATGGAAAAATTGAAATATTTAAAACATTTAATTGTCACGCATAAAATACACAGTGTTTTTATTGGGATTATCTTGCTATCAACTGGATATTACAGTTATGGTAAAATATTTCCAACAGTTACTATTCCTCATTATGAAATTACTAAAGTTACTATTGGCAATATAGAAATTTCTGTTTCAGGCACAGGTCAAGTGATACCGACTAATCAAATCGATATTAAACCCGAACAGTCAGGACGACTTCAACATTTATCAATAAAAAATGGTGATAAAGTTAAAGCTGGTGATATTATTGGGAAAATAGACAGTAAAGATGCCGAGAAACAAATTAGTGATAATGAAATCAGTTTATCTAACGCTCAAATAGCGCTTAGTAAAATGACGCAACCACCCAGCCAGAGTTCTTTGATTCAGGCTGAAAACGCGGTTAATAATGAGCAACGGGCTTTAAATACCTTGTTAGCTCCGGCTGATCAAAATGATATTACAGCCGCAGAAAATACGATGGAGCAAGCTACTAGGGACCTGGAAGATGCTAAAAATAATTACAACCAAATCCAATCTAATGCCATCTTAGATTTACAAAATTCTTATGATTATGGCTATACCGCTGTATCTAATACTTTTTTACAATTACCGCAATTAATGAATGATTTGAAAAATGTGCGAGGTACAGATGCTAAACCAGGTGAATATATAGGAGATTATGAATTGATATTAGGCGATAATTCTATTTACATAATAAATTTCAATAATGATTATGGCGCGGCTACAGCACTCTATGATGCAAATGTGCTTGATTTTCAGAATGCCAACACTACTAGTGATAATGACACTAAATATCAATTAATTTCTGAAACTTTAAATACAGTTAAAATAATTTCCAAAACTTTAGAGGACGTCAAAAATATGTTTGATGCCATTGAATTAAAAAACTACAAACAGTACTCAATATCAAGTGTTATTGATGCCATGTATTCTATAATACAAAGCGATATTTCTACCATTAACGGCATGATCAATACTTTACAAAGTGATAAGGACACCATTGATACCATCAAACAGGATTTGCCGATTAATTTAGCCAAGGCTCAAAATGCTATTGATACGGCTCAGGAAACACTAGGTGAGAAAAAAAACGCCATAGAAGACCTTAAAAATGGAGCCAGTAATGATGATATTGCCAGCGCTAAAGAGAAATTGGCACAAGCTCAAGCTAATCTCGATGAACTAAAAAACGGCACTGATCCTTTGGACATTAAATCACAAAAGCTGACTATCCAACAAAGAACTAGCGATTTAGCTGACGCCAAAAATAATTTGCTACAATATTATATTAAAGCTAATTTTGATGGGATAATTACTAATCTTAGCGTACAACAAGGTGATGTAGTGTCATCTTCAACTGCCATAGCTACTTTATTGACGGAAAATCAAATGGCTCAAATTTCTCTCAATGAAGTTGATGCGGCGAAAGTTAAAGTAGGACAAAAAGCTATCTTATCATTAGACGCTATTGATGGGCTAACTATTGATGGACAGGTAGCGGAAATTGATACCATTGGTACCGTTAGTCAGGGAGTAGTTAGCTACAATGTTAAAATTTCACTGAATGGGCAAGATGAACGTATTAAGCCGGGCATGAGCGCTACAGTTCAAATTATTATTGATTCTAAAGAAAATATTTTGCTAGTACCAACAGAAGCAATTAAATCAACTAATAACGATCAATTTATCCAAACTTTAACTGATTACAGTGTTTATAAAAAAATTGACAAAATAACTGACGAAGTGACTTCTAACGAAAGACCTCAACGTCAAACAGTAGAAACAGGGCTCGCTGATGATAATAATACGGAAATCACCAGCGGTTTAAAAGAAGGGGATTCGATAGTTTTAAGAATTGTTACTACAAGTCTAACAAATACGCCAAGTTCCGCTTCGCCTTTAAATTTATTGCGTGGAGAAGGCGGCGGTAATTTCAGGGCTCAATAAAATTTTAAATGTCAGTACAGACGCATTATAATATGTCTCTATCAATTAAATAATTAATCATGATTCAATGTCTAAATATTAATAAGATTTATAAAACTGCTAACCTTGAAACCCAGGTTCTGAAAAATGTATCATTTACTATCAATGAAGGAGAATTTGTGGCTATTACTGGGCCATCTGGTTCTGGTAAATCTACGCTAATGCATATTTTAGGAGCTTTGGATAGCCCAACCAGCGGGCAATATTTATTAGGTGGAGAAGATGTGTCTCAGTTATCTGAAGACAAACTTGCTCATATTCGTAAAAACAAAATCGGTTTTGTATTTCAGGCTTTTAATTTACTGCCTAGGACAACTGTGCTTAGAAATGTTATGCTACCTCTTATATATGCTAATATTCCTGAAAATGAAAGACTGGAAAAGGCAAAAAAAGCTTTGTTAGCGGCTGGTTTAGACGAAGATAGATGGCTTAACCTATCCAACCAAATTTCCGGCGGGCAAATGCAAAGAGTAGCCATTGCTAGAGCATTAGTCAATGATCCTAGTTTAATACTGGCAGATGAACCGACTGGCAATTTAGACACGAAAACAGGAGAGATTGTATTAGCAACTTTTTCTAGGCTAAATAAAGAAAAAGGACACACAATTATTTTAATTACACATGATCAAGAAATAGCACAACATGCTGACAGAATAATAACAATTAGAGATGGAAATATTTTGGAAGACAACACTCTCAGCTCTTAACTCTTAGCTTTCTCTTATGAACATCAAAGACCTACTACATGAAACGTATACAGCCATTACTGCCAACAAAGTTAGATCAGGACTAACTATGCTTGGTATTGTTATTGGCATAGGTTCGGTGATTGGCATGATATCTATCGGACAAGGCGCTCAACAATCTATTCAAACCAGTATCGAATCCATTGGATCTAATCTGATTTTGGTAATGCCAGGCCAGAGTCGAGGTGTAAGCGGACCAGTGAGTAGTGGCAGAGGTAGTGCTCAAAGTTTAACTTTAGAAGACAGTGAAGTCATACAATCAGATGTTAATGGCGTCAGAGCAGTGGCTCCTGAAGTTGATTCTCGTTATCAAATTACCGCTAAAGATAAAAACACTAACACTCAGGTTATAGGAACAACAAATAATTATACTAGTGTTCGTAATCTAGAAATTGATAGCGGTTATTTTTTTACTAACGAACAAAATCGTAATTTTTCCAAGGTAGCGGTCTTGGGGACAACTACCAGAGATGACTTATTTGGTGAAGGCGCTGAAGCAGTTGGCAAGCAAATTAAAATTAACGGCATACTTTTTACAGTAATTGGCATTACCGCGTCAAAAGGAGGTACAGGTTTTGGCGATCAAGATGATCGTGTATTTATACCATTATCTACCGCTCAACGCTTTTTAATTGGCAATAGTTATCTGAGTACTATTAACATTCAAGTTCAGGATTCTAACTCCATGACTCAAGTACAAACAGAGGTGACTAATATTCTTTTAAAACGACATAAAATAAAAGACCCTGCTTTGGCTGATTTTAGTACCATGAATCAGGCTGATATTGTTTCCACTGCTTCTTCAGTCACTGGTACTTTTACTATCTTATTAGGAGCCATTGCCAGTATTTCTTTGCTAGTGGGAGGAATTGGCATCATGAACATGATGCTGACCAGCGTGACCGAAAGAACCAGGGAAATTGGTTTACGTAAAGCAATTGGAGCAACAAAAAGCGACATATCCAAACAATTTTTAGTGGAATCTATTATGTTAACTTTTCTAGGAGGTTTATTTGGAATAATATTAGGTTGGGGCATCTCAATTTTAGTTGGTAAACTATTTAGTGTCACTACCGTTGTATCACTATCTTCAGTTCTTTTAGCTTTTGGCGTATCTGCTGGCATTGGCATAGTATTTGGTTATTACCCGGCCAGAAGAGCGGCAAAATTAAATCCGATTGAAGCGTTGAGGTATGAATAATAATACCTCCTAGAAAAGCATTGCCTGATCTAACTCTAAAAAAAATTCTTGCATTTTTAAGCCTATTACCATAAAATTCCTTTTGCTTTTGAGTTTACTGCTTCCTTAAACTTTTTTTGGAGACTTTAAACTCTTTTGAATCTGAAAATCTAAAATTTAAAACTTTTACAATGTCAACCCTTACTCTTACTGCCAAAAAACGTGATCTTGCTGTGAAAGCAAAATATTTAAGAGCTAAATCACTTATTCCTTGCATTTGTTATGGCAACAAAAAAAACGCTATGCCTATACAAATTGATTATCAAGAATTTCGTAAAATTTTTAAAAACGCTGGTTATAGCACTGTATTAAAACTTCAAACAGAAGATTTTGCTGATCAATTAGATGTAATGGTGCAAGATGTGCAATATCACCCAGTAAATGGAACAATTGAACACGTTGATTTAGTAATGGTGGATATGAATAAACCAATTCACGCAGTAGTGCCATTCATTTTTGTTGGTAAGGCCGCGGCGGTAACAGAGTTTGGCGGTACTTTGGAATATCAGAAAAAAGAAGTCAATATAAAATGCTTGCCAAAAGATCTTATTCACGAAATCGAAGTTGATGTAACTCCTGTTAAAGATTTTCATACCAGCATTCACCTTAGAGATATTGTTGTGAATCCTGTAATAGAAATTTTAGATTCATTGGACGATGTAATTGTGACTGCTACTAAGCCAAAAGCCGAAGAAGAAATTAAAGCAGAGGAAACAACAGCGGCCACTACAACTGTTGAAGGCGCTACTCCTACAGAAGCTTCAAAAGATCAACCTACTACTGGCGCTCCTACCAAGGATAAAGAATAAATTTTATTTGTTGTGGAATTTGAAACACTCGATTTCCTTGCTGTCTTTCCCATATTTCACAATGTAAGCTTCATGGTTTTTAATTTTTTGTTCAAATAAGGTGATTAATTCATTAGCTTTGGCTTTGACGTAGGGATTAATATCGATTGTTCGTTGAATCGCATCAATTGCTAAATGGTATCGACTAATTTTATTATCAACTAATAAATCAAAAGGAGTGGTAGTGGTGCCTTCTTCTAGGTATCCATGTATGCTCATACGATGTGAAACTTCATGCCCCCATGTGAGTTTGTGTATAGTGGCAGGATAACCGTGGAAGCTAAAAATAATCGGCTTGTCTTCCGTAAAATATTTATAAAAATTTTTCCCATTTATTTCACAAAGGCCAAGGGAATGACATTCATCACCAACGCCAAGAGCGGTTAATTCAGAAACATTTACATATCTAATTTTGAGTTCAGGAATATAATGTTTCAACAAACAGATGGCGGCTAAAGTTTCCTCAGTAATATGATCACCAGCTGAAGACATAATAATATCTGGGTTTTTAGTCCCTTCTGGGTCAATAAAATCCCAGGCCATGATACCTTCTTTCATTTGTTGACGAGCCTCATTAAGGGTCAACCATTGTGCTATAGGCTGTTTAGAAGATACGATGACATTAATGGCATTGGTGCGTTTCAAACAATCCTCCAAAACTAAAATCAACATATTGGCGTCAGCGGGCAGATAGACACTGCAAAATTCACCATGTTTTTCTAAAACATTACTAATAAAACTTGGATTTTGATGTGAAAATCCATTATGATCTTGCCTCCAGCCAAGACTAGTTAAAATAAAATTCATAGAAGAAACTGGCGGTCGAAAATCAACTCTCATAGCCTGTTTAAGAAATTTGGCGTATTGATCAACCATGCTAGAGACGATAGGGGCAAATGCTTCATAAGTAGCAAAAAAACCATGTCTGCCAGTCAATAAATATCCTTCGTACATTCCTTGCAAAGTATGTTCACTCAACATTTCAGTAACTCGGCCGTCGGTGGAAATATTGTCATCATAACTTTTAATTGGCCAGACATAGCCTCTTTTGGTAGCTTCAAACATCGCCTCCATTTTGTTTGATTCAGTTTCATCAGGACAAAAAAACCTGAAATTAGCTGCTTTCGCATTTAACTTAAAAATATCTCGTAAATATTGGGCCCCAATACTAGTATTTCCAGCAATAGTCTCACCTCTATTTAGAGGTTTAATTTCATAATCTTTAAGATCTGGTAAATTTAATTCTTTTCTGATGTTTCCACCTAAGGCATGCGGATTTAAGCCCATTCTTAGTTTGTTTTTTGGCAAATAAGTGGTAACTTCAGGAAATGGCGATCCATTTTCATCAATAAGTTCCGTAAACTTATAACTTTTCAACCACGTTTCAACCAAAGTTAATTGTTCTTTATCAGTTTTAGGGTTAGCTAAAGGAATACCGTGCGATCGATAAGTGCCTTCAATTTTTTTATCATGATAGGTCTTGACACCAGTTTGTCCTTTTAAACTACGGAAAATAATCATAGGCCACTTAGATTTAATCATTTTATTCTCTGTTCTGGCTAGTTTTTGAATATTTCGAATTTTTTGATAAGCATTTTCTAATGCCGCTATCATGTCATCATGGATTGTGTCATTGTCTTCCACGAAAATTGGTTCATAACCATAACCAATAAATAAATTTTTCAATTCGTTATCATCCATCGTACCGTAAATGGTAGGGTTCGAGATTTTGTAGCCATTAACATGCAAGATCGGCAATACAGCACCGCTAGTTTTGGGATTCAAAAATTTATTAGCATGCCATGAAGCCGCCATTGGCCCGCTTTCCGCTTCGCCATCTCCTACTACACAAGCCACTATCAAATCAGGATTGTCAAAAGCCGCTCCATAAGAAGTGGATAAACTATAGCCTAATTCTCCACCCTCCAGAATCGAACCTGGTAATAAGGGGGTGACATGGCTAGGAAAACCACCTGGCCAACTGAATCTTTTGATTAAATCGTTTGTCCCTTTTTTATTCAGAGTTAATTCTGGATAAAATTTCTCTAAAGTTCCTTCAATAAAAAGATTTGCAAGCACTGCTGGAGCTCCATGCCCTGGCCCACAAATAAACAAAATTTCACATTCATGCTTGTAAATTAAATAATTTAAATGAGCGTAAATTACATTTAAACCTGGTACTGTCCCCCAATGACCTAAAATACGATTTTTGATATGATCAAAAGTTAATTTATTTTCCAGAAAAAAATTATCTTGCAAATATAATTGAGAAGCGCTGATATAATCAGTATATCGTAAAAATTTATTCAACCAAGAAATGACCTCTTTTTTATTATTTTTCCCCATAACTAAAATTTAAAATTTATAATTTCATAAAATTATATCAAAAATATGAATTTAATGCTATAAAAAATACTGTACACATATTTAAATATAAATTGTGAATTGTTTTCTATTAATCAATAAACCAAAAGGACTCACTTCATTTGATGTGATTTTTAAGTTAAGGAAAATCTTGAACGAAAAATCAATTGGTCATGCCGGCACTTTGGATAAAATTGCTACTGGCTTGCTTTTAGTGGCCGTTGGCAAGCAAGCTTTGAAACTTTTGGAATTTTTGATTGGTTTGGATAAAGTCTATGAAGCAGAGATGATTTTGGGAATGGAAAGTGATACATATGATATTACTGGCAAAATTAAAAATGAAAAGTTAAAATTGGAAAATGTAACGATGGAAAATTTATTACATATTTTACAAAGTTTTGAAGGAAAAATTGAGCAGATTCCGCCGAAATTTTCCGCCTTAAAAATTAATGGCAAACGAGCTTCAGACAGAGTAAGGGCAGGGGAGGAGATTCAAATGAAAAGCAGGATAGTGAAGATCTTTAAAATAGAGAGCATAGAATATGGGATATGGAACATGGAATCATTTATAAAAAAATTCCCAAATCTTCTAAATTTTGATATTCCACATCCTATATGCTCTATTCCATATTCTTTATTTACTGTCCACTGCTCCTCCGGTACTTATATTCGTTCTCTAATTCACGATATTGGACAAAAATTAGGGTGTGGAGCAGTGATGAGTAATTTAAGAAGAACAAAGATTGGAATTTTTACCATAAATCAGGCCGTGACTTTAGAAAAGCTAGAAGAAATAGTCCGAAACACTACGTTGCAACCCAGTGTTTCTGGAGAACAGGTAATATCAATTGACGAAATGGTTCAAAAAATATTTTTAAAAATCGATTTAAATAAGGTAGAATTTGATAGGATCAAAGTTGGTAAAGAAATTCTTGATAGATTTACATTAAATGCTACATTAATAGCTGGATTTTTTGAGTCAAAACTGGTGTCGATTTTGAAAAAAGATCATAATTCATTAAAAGTATATAAAAATTTTGTATAATGGAAAAATTTCTTTGGCTATCATTAATTTCTTTTTTACTTTGTTTTGTAGCGACATGGTTAGCTTGGAAAATTTTTCCCAAACTAAATTTACTGGACAGGCCATGGAAATACGGACTAAAAAGGAAGCCTATCCCTTACTATGGAGGACTCGTGATTTTTTCAAGTTTTTGGTTCTGCGCTTATTTTTTTATAAAATTTGATTTTAAATTAATTACGGTATTTATCGCTTCTTTGCTTTTGGTGATTATTAGCTTTTTGGATGATTTTTTGAATCTGAAATGGTATTTGAGATTAGCTACGCAATTTTTAGTAGCTATTATCGTAATTTTAGCAGGCCTTAAAATATTTGAAATTTCCAATCCTTTTGGTGGCGCAATTTTGTTGAATCAGATTAAAATTCCTTTTATGATATTTAACAAAAATTTAGAAATTTTGTTGTTAGCGGATTTGTTTGTCATGTTTTGGATGGTTATAATGATGAATGCTATGAACTGGATGGATGGAGTAAACGGTTTGCCAAGCGGGATCACGGTGATCGCGGCGCTGGTTATTTTTGTTTTAAGTACCAGAAATTTTAATATTGTTGATCAAACGGTTACAGCCTATTTAAGTATTATTTTAGCTTCCTGTTGCCTGGCTTTTGCGATGTTTGATTTTTATCCAGCCAAAATTTTGATGGGAGATACCGGTAGTATGTTTTTGGGATTTATGCTGGCTGTATTAGCAGTATTTTCTGGCGCGAAAATTGCTACCACAGCTTTAGTTTTTGGCTTCCCCTTGCTGGATTTTGTCTGGATAATTTTCAGGCGAATTTTTATAGATAAAAAATCTCCTTTCAAAGGTGATTTGACCCATATTCATCATCGATTCCTGAAGGCAGGATTATCTGAGCGGCAAACTTTGCTGGTTTTATATTTGATTTGCGCCAGTTTTGGGGCAATAGCCTTATTTACCCAAAATTCAAGTCAAAAATTACTAGCAATTTTTTTAATGATTCTAGCCATGATTGGATTCGGAGCATGGGTTTACAAAAAAAGTAATTTAAAATTTCCTCATGGATATTCTAGAAAAAATTAAATCTCATTTAACCATTGAACAGTTAGTCTCTCAATATGTTCAACTTAAACCTGCCGGTAGAAATTTGAAGGGATTATGTCCTTTTCATCAAGAAAAAACCGCTAGTTTCATTGTTTCTCCGGAAAAACAAATTGCTTGGTGTTTTGGCTGTCAAAAGGGTGGCGATATTTTTGGTTTTATTCAGGAAATAGAAAGCTGTGATTTTAAAGAAGCGATCAAAATTTTGGGCGATAAAGCAGGAGTTGATGTCCATAGTGCGGAATTTAATCAGGTAAAAAGTGCTTACATAACTAAAGATAAAAAAGAAGTTTTATATAAAATTCATGAGGAAGCAGAAAAATTTTATATCCAACAACTGTGGGATACGGAGAAAGGTCAGAAAGTATTAAATTATGTGCGAAGCAGAGGAATAGAAGATGAATTTATTAAGTTTTTTTCTTTGGGTTTCGCTCCAGATTCATTTGAGGCTTTGTATGATTTCTTGATTAGTAGAAATTTTCAAAAAAAAGATTTAATTGATAGCGGTTTAATTAGCGCCAAAGATACACAAAGTAATAATGTCTATGACAAATTTAGATTAAGGTTAATGTTTCCCATTACAGACATTAATGCCAAAATTGTGGCTTTTGGTGGTCGGGCTTTATCGAAAGATCAGGAACCTAAATATTTAAATTCACCGGAAACAGATATATATTATAAAGGGAAAATTTTGTATGGCTTGAATTTAGTCAAAAATGAAATCAAATTAAAAAATGAGGTGGTTCTGGTGGAAGGTTACATGGATTTAATTGCTAGTTATCAGGCCGGCGTCAAAAATGTCGTTGCCACCAGTGGTACAGCCTTAACCGATAATCAGCTAAAAATACTTAAAAGATTAACTAATAATTTGGTACTTTGCTTTGATAGTGATGTGGCTGGTCAAAATGCTGTTTATCGAGCAATTAGCTTAGCGCAAAATTTTGATTTTAATATTTTTATCGTGACAGTGCCTGGAGTCAAGGATCCAGGAGAGTATGCGGTAAAAAACAAGTCTAATTTTGTAGAGCTTATTAAGACTAAAACCCTTTACATTGATTTTTATTTACAAAGTATTCAGCAGGAATTTGATTTAAGTAATATGAAAGGAAACAAGCTAGCTCAGGACAAGATTATACCAATTATTGCCGGTATAAAAGATCCCTGGGAAAAAGAATCAATTGTCACTAAATCAGCCTTGATTTTGCGTATGTCCAAAAAACATTTGACAGGTAAAGTAGATAGTTTTTCTCAATCGATGAGATATCATCACCACAAAATTGACGATCAAAATGTGGTTTTAAATACCAAAGCTAATGATGAAGCTTTTGGATATATTTTGGCTTTTTGCGAACTTTTTTCCGCCAAAATACCTGATTTTTTGGAGATAATAAAAAAAATCCCAAATTTAGATCTAAACGATATTTCAAAAGGCATTTACAATAAAATTATAGAGTACTATAATTCTGGGGCTCCTGTCCATCAAATTATAAATTTTTCTTTTTTAGATAGAGAGCAAACCCAATATATAAAAGTATTACAGCTTAAATTTGGTGATAACTTCACAAATAGTCAGAAAGAGAAAATTTTTAATGACGCTATCTCTAAATTAAAAGATAGAATAAATTTTAAAGAACGATTAGATATCAAATCAACTAAAGATTTTTCCTCACCTGAGGCGTTAGAGTATTATAAATTAAAATTTCTTAAGAAAGATTAATCTATGGCCAAAAAAACTCGCAAGTTTATCACCCTGCCACCTGAAGAAGTCTTAGCAAAGTTTCCTGAAAAAGTCAGGGGGTTAATCAAAAAAGGCATTACCCAGAGATTTGTCACGCAACAGGAAATTTTGGTGGCTTTTCCTGAAAAAGAATTTGATGTCGAAATTCTGGATGAATTGTATGATTTATTAGATCAGATTGGCGTGGATGTAATAGATTCCAGCGAAAGGGCTTCTCTGATTTGGGACACCAAAAAAGTGAAATCAAATGAAAAACCCGAGAAAAACGCTAAAACTTCTAAAAAGAAAGAAGGTAAAGAAAAAAAAGAAAGTGCGGAAATGAATTTTCACGAAGTAACCTCTGATTCAATTAGGCAATACTTGATAGAAATCGGTACAGTGCCTTTACTTACCGCCAAGGAAGAAACAATGTTGGCTAAAAAAATTAGGCAGGGTGATCAGTCCGCTAAACGAAAATTAGCAGAAGCGAATTTGCGGTTAGTGGTTAGTATTTGTAAAAAATATATTGGACGGGGATTGTCTTTTTTGGATTTGATTCAGGAAGGTAATATTGGTCTATTTAGGGCGGTAGAAAAATTCGACCCTGACAGAGGATTTAAATTTTCCACTTACGCGACCTGGTGGATAAGACAGGCAATTACAAGAGCTATTGCAGATCAGGCTAGAACGATCAGGATTCCGGTACACATGGTGGAGACCATCAATAAGCTCACTCATAGTCATAGGCAATTAGTGCAAGAACTTGGCAGAGAGCCGTTAGTGGAAGAGTTAGCGGCGGAAATGGATATGGATATCAAAAAGGTTAGGCATATTTTGAAAATTTCCCAGGACATTATTTCTTTGGAAGCGCCAGTTGGCTCAGAAGAAGATAGTAAGTTAAGTGATTTTATTGAAGATACTGCCAGCAGTCCCGTAGATGAAACTAATTTGAGGCTTCTAAAAGAATATATACAGGAAATGCTTCAATATTTAACGCCTAGAGAAAGAAAAATCATTGAATTACGCTTTGGACTAAAAGACGGTGTTGGACACACTTTGGAAGAGGTTGGCACGGAATTTGGAGTAACACGCGAACGTATCAGACAAATTGAAGCAAAAGTATTAGAAAAATTAAGGCAACATCCCAGAAGTGTCAAAATCAGACCTTATTAATTCTCCTACATATACTAAATTATTCATAAAATATAAATTATGCCAAAAAATAAGACCGTTACAAAAAAAACCCAAGTTAAAATGATTAAAAAAGAACCTACCAAAGCACCAAAAGATCTAAAAAAAGAAGTTAAAATTGTCAAAAAAGATTTAGAAAAAACCTCAAAAATCTCAAAGGAAGAACCGAAAAAAGAGATCTCTACAAAAACCACCGTAGTCTCTCCTATAGCCGAACAGCCAGCTGTTTTATTGACAAAAGAAGGTTTAAAAAAAATCCAAGATGAATTGGATTATTTACAAACTACAAAACGAGAAGAAATTGCTAAAAAATTACAAAATGCAATTTCTTATGGAGATTTATCTGAAAATGCTGAATATGATGAAGCAAAAAATGAACAAGCTTTTGTGGTAATGAGAATTGCTGAATTACAACAAATTCTTGAAAAAGCTCAAATTATTAGCGCCGCACATGCTCATGCCAATGTGGTTGAGTTAGGATCAACTGTTCATTTGAATAATATCACTTTCAAAAGAGACGAAAAATATACTATTGTAGGGTCCACAGAAGCTGATCCTTTGAAGGGTATGATCTCTAATGAATCTCCAGTGGGCAAAGTTTTACTTAGTGTCCCTGCTGGTGAAAAAGTCAAAGCTAACACGCCTCGAGGAGTCATCGAATATAAAATTTTGAAAATAGAATAAAATTCATTAAAGCTTTTTCTTAAGCTGGCGATGTTTTTTGTATTTTTTTAAAATTTCCAGTTCACTTTGTTCTAAGGCTAATTCGTTTAAAGTCTTTTGCGGTCTGATAATGATATATATCAGGAATCCGAAGATATTAAAAAACAACACCAGTAGAATACTGAAGGACTTAAATAATATGCTTTGTGATCGATTACACACATCTCTGACTGTCCAAAAAATTACTGCTATAAAAACTAATATTAAATAAACTAACGCTGTGTAGCAAAGCAAGGTATAGATATTTTGATTCTGCAACGCATTTAAGATCGTTACTAAAATGTTTACCATATAGATAATTTGTTTTTATTTTTTGTAAAAAAGAAAATAGCAATGAAAATGGCTATTAATAAAGCAATAACTTGATTTAGGCGTAATGATCCAATCATCAACACATTATCACCCCTAAAAAATTCTTCAATAAATCGGCAGGCGGAATAAGCAAAAGTGCAATAAAAAAACAGGTCACCATCTCTATTTAAATATTGATATTTTTTGGATATATATATGCTGGAGAACAAGATTAATAACACATAAATTAATTGATAAATCTGTGTAGGATGAATAGGTACTGTATAAGAAACGCTAATATTTTCAAAAGTTACTCCCCAAGGCAAAGCCGTAGGCTGTCCATAACCAGCACCATCTAAATATTTACCAATATTTCCAAATATCAATTCAATTAAAAAGGGGATTGATAAAGCGTCAGCCCAGGGTAAAAATGATTCTTTCTTTTTATGCAACAACAGAAATATTAAAAGTACAAAAGTAATTAACGCCGCCCAAAAAGAATAGCGTTGATCCCAAAAATAAAATATATCTAACGTAAAAATATCAGGCATTAAAGCTATAGCTTTTCCAATAATAATCGGCCATAAAATCAGTCTTAATGGATATTCGAAAAAAAGATTAAGCTTAAGTTTGCGTTTCTGTGCCATGTGTAAAAACACTTTAGTAGCAAGGATAATGCCAATTATGCCAAAAAAATATAAGGAAGATAAAGCAAATGGGCCTATTTCTATTAATATTGGATACATTTAGAAATTGCTTATTAATAAAAGAGTAAAAACGCTACCACTTAAGGCTCCAATCCATAAATGCTTCTTATTGGCTAATAAGCAATTTTTTTGAATGCTCATAAAACAGTGGACTGAAAATAATAGTAAGGTAACGTTTCTAATTAATGAAGGCGCATAGGGATCAGCAATAAATTTAGTCATCTCAACGCTGAAATTAATTGTCTTTGTCCAAATATAATAAGATACAAAATAATATATCAGATAAAATAAAGTCAGCCATCCGGAAAAGTAATAAATTTCCAGCCATAAATTATGTCCAGCTTCTATACTAACTTCATTTTTAGTCCTATTTATTGATTGTGGCGTGATTTTCGGCGAAGAAGCCCAATTTTTTTTCAAATTTTTACGTTTTTTGAATAATTCTTTAATATCATTTTGTAAAATTGCTCGATTTTGCGCGGAACTTCTAAACCACAGGACTAGATCATTTTTAATTTCCTGCCAGTTTTGTCGCAAATTTTCCGCCAAAGTAGCCGCTTCTTTGTTTTTGATGATTTTTGATGGTGTTTCTTGTTTATTATCTTTATGCTGCATGAAACTGGAGAAACTAGAAGATATGTCATTAATAGCAGTATTGGAAGTACTTAATTGATTAATTTTAAGCAACATTTTTTGGCTTTCTAAAGCAATTTTATTTTGAATGTCTTTACTCTCGGCATCATGTTCAAAATTATTTTGATCTACCAAGATGTTCAGCAATGATTGAGCCACTTGTTTAACGTAATCTAAGTTATAACTACCTTTAATACGCATAAGGGTTTCTTTTGATTCAGAAATTTTTTTGCGGCCTTCCATGCTTAAATTGCGATTGTATTTGCCATAAATGTCATCAGTAGAATGCAGAATGTTATCAATTTCTTTTATGAAGCTGGCTTGCATCGATGATAATTTATTTTCTTCAGGATTAATATTGTTATCTTTGGCGGGTTGTTTGTTCTGCGCTGACATAGATTCATAGAATTGCGCTAATTCGGTTAAATTTTCATAATTATTTGGGGTATTAACGTTAATCATTGACTCTACCTTGAAATGATATTCTTGAATTAATCTCACATAGGCATGTTTACTATCCTTTGAGGAAATAGTGCCAATAATTTTTTTACCAGTGCTATCAATAGCGGAAAATTTAAATTTAAGTAAATGATCAAACTGTTCATTGTGAACAGACGTTTCCTCATCGTTAACAAGTTTTACCGATAAAACAGAAAAGCCTAATTTATTTAGTTCTTTCCTGGCGGCCTGTTCATCATCAGCATGAATATTACCATTTAACTGTTGATTTTCTTGATTGATAGCTAAATAATGAAACTGCATTTTAAAGTGTGAAAAATTATTTATTACTTCTGGCTTTCAATATAATCTTTAACGAAAATATTGACTACAGTAGCAGCAGGAATAGCCAATAAAAGCCCAGGAATTCCCAAAAAATGAAATCCTATAAACGCGGCAGTAATAATAGCAATTGGATTCAAATTTACAACTTTTCCCATCAAAAAGGGCAATATCAAATTGACTTCCGTTAAATGCAAACAAATAAAGAAGATAATCACACCAAAGAAATGCCAACCGCCTTCATTCAAAGCAATCAAAGCCGCGGCGCAAGCAGTGATAAATGGCCCGATTATCGGTACAAATTCCGCCAATACTTCAATAAAACCTAAAGTTAAAGCAAACTCCACCCCAATTATTGATAAACCAATAAAAACTACAGTGCCCATAATCAAAGACAGCAATATTTGTCCTCTCAGCCACATGCCTGTTTTGACCTTGACGTCATTGCTCTTTTGCACAATGTACTCGCCATATTTGGTGGGGAATAATGATTTAATGAAATTTTCAATACCTTTTTCCTCTACCGTCATAAAAAAAGTTAAAACCAACACTAAAACTAAATTAAGCAGTCCATCAAAAAACATAATTAACAAAGAAAAAACATTACCGGCAGTATAACTTAGTTTGGAGGCGATATTATTAATAGCGCCTTGCAGATTAGTGATGATCAAGTCTTGATTCCCAATGGTCAGCAAATTGCTGATATATGGCTCAAGATAAGGTTTTAATTGTTCGTAGAAAGGGATGTCGCTGAATCCATTATTGGTGATATGATGATAAATAATTGTTAATCTTGATGCTAACTCACTTAACTGACTGGCAATCAGCGGTATCAAAGTGGAAATGAAGGCTGTCAGCATCAATAACGCTAAAAAATAAATAAAAATCATTCCTAAGCCCCTGGGTAAACCTTTTTTTTGCAGAGCATTAACGGTTGGATCAAGAATGGATGATAATAATAAGGAAATAAAAAGAAGAACAATAATGGTATTAATTTCACTAATAAATTTTGAAAAAGCGATAATAATCAGCACCAGAATTGTAGCTTTGAACACACTTAATAGTGAAAATTCAATCATTATATGCTGGTTTTTATTGCTTTTTGAAACAGGTTTGGTAATTTTTTCACTTTTGTTTAATTCTTCTTGATGTTTTTTGGCGATTTCATTTTTTAAATTGGCAAAATTTTTCAAGCCAAACGATACAAGATTTTTAAAATAATTTTTCATTCTTAATTTAATTTAAAATTTAGAACCAACAATTAATAATTATTTTCATTGGCTCAAAAAATTTAAAACAATATTCACAATAACCCAAGCTAAGAAACATAAAGCCATTCCAGTTAGAGCCCAAGTCATGTATTTCTTGCCTTTATCTTTGGAAATAGATTCAAGCATTCCACCGCCAAGAATATAAAATATCCCGCCCACCACAAACATCAACACCGCCAGAATTCCCGACATTTGGATCATAAATTCAATCCAGTACACTATATAATACGGGAGCATCCATAAATGGATTTCCCCAGTAGTAATAGCGCAGGAAAGAAAAGTTTGTTTTTGATCTTCACTGAATTTATTAAATCTTTCTTCTAGCGTGGGATCACTACTATTAAATCTTTTCATGGTTTCAAGGCAATATTCTTCGTTGCTTTGGTCCCCGGTGTTATAAACTGGCTGAGGTAATAAAGTGGTGCCGGCACAAAAGGCAGTAAAACTAAATAATATATTTATAATCGAAAATGCGAGTAAAAACTTAATAACAAATTTCATAGGTATAGAACTAGAAACTGACAATTAAAGAGAAAAATTTTAAATTTCTTAACTTTATCTTACATTTCTTGTAATTTTACTGCAATTCTTTTAATGTGATTTTGGTTGTGCACAATAAGGCCATTCCGACTTGACCGGAATCTCTCTTCCCAATCATTACTATCAGCACCAACAATTAACAATTCACAACATGAATCTATTCCAAGTCCATTTAATCTCGAAAAAAACCTTAACTCATGACGTATATGAATTCATATTCGAATTAATTGAACCAAAAGAAATTATTTTCCAGACCGGACAATTCGTGATGTTACAAATCCCAACTGAGAAGGGTTTTCTGCAAAAAAGAGCTTATTCAATTGCTTCACCGGAATATGAAAAAAATAAATTAATTTTTATAATCAAATTCATTGAGGGTGGTTTTGCCAGCGCTTATTTAAAAAAGATGAAAGTAGGGGACTTCGTTACTTTTCAGGGGCCTTTGGGAAGATTTGTTTTACACGAGGGAGATCATAAAAACTTACTGTTTATAGCTACCGGCACTGGTTTGGCGCCATTTATTGCCATGACAAAACAAATTTTTCAAACAATGGACAAAACAGCAACGAATCATAGGATAATCGAATTATTCTTTGGTGTCAGATATGAAGAAGACATTTTTTATCAAGATATGTTGGAAAATTTTGCTAAAACTTATCCAAATTTCCAATTTCACATTACCGTTTCCCGCGCCAAAGAAAATTATTCAGGCTGGCACGGACGCATTACCAGTCATTTGGATGTGAATAAATACGATAGAAACAACACCGCCGTTTATTTATGCGGTAGCGGGGCGATGGTCAATGAAATCAAAGAAATGTTTCTCAAGTCAAACTTCAATCCGGAAAATCTGCATGCAGAAATGTTTCATGTTTAGACGTTATCTCTATTTTGATATCCTTGATCTTGTTCTAAATGTAATACTTTTTTAGCTTCTGCAACTTGGTCTTTATTTATTTCCCATTGAATTGTCGGTCTTCCCTCTCCATCTTTTCCTTTTATAAGAACTTTATTTCTTAAAGTGTTATAATCAATGACAATTTCTTCTCCATCAGAGTCAGTATAAGTTTCGGTATTCGGATGACCTCTTTTAAAAGTTCTTCCTGATTGCCTCATACTTGGCGGTTGGTTCGATTTTTGAACATTTAAATCAACAGGAGCCTCTAAATCATTTTCTTTATCTTTTTTAACTTGTTTTAAATTATTGCCTGATCGGAAATTTGTTAATCCTGCATCTATTAATGACGATATAGCCGCTTGTCTTAATTGTTCGTTTTTGAACCACGAATTTTGTGTCGTTAATCTTGCTATAGTATAAACACCAGTATTTGTATTTTTTAAGAATAACACCAGATTAACATTACGGGGATTTTCAGTCCCTTGTTGGGCGATTTTAATGTCAATACCTTTATCGTTAACCAATAAAGCTGATTCTAATTTATTTATGCCGAATTTGGTTATGTCTGATTCGATATCTGGACGTTCATAAACTCTTTGGACACTCATCTGTTGTAATCTATCTAAAGCATCATTTGGAGACATTTCTCTTGGATTTTCTGATGGGGTAAACATTTGTAGATATAATTATGTATTAATTTTTTAAAAAATTCTTTTAATTATATCAAAAATTTGATATAATTAAAAGATAAATTTCTAAAACTCCCCCCCAACCAAATGGCTTTATCCATCTCCAAAATCACTGGCATTATGATGGCTTTAACAATATTTAGCTTCACTGCTTCACTTTATTCTGTAAATAACATTAATAAATCTTTACAGGCTAATATTTTGGAAACAGCACCTGGTCAGGCAGTAATTGGAAATCAGGACAAAATTTATGAAGTTGGCAATTATTTATTGCCACAAACCGTTCTTAATTGGCAAAGAATTGAAGCGCAAGCACCTCAAAACATAAATAAAACAAACATTGATCCAGCAGAATCACAAAAAAAGTTAGTGCGAGTAAAAAAATATGTGGGAAGCTACTAGAGATATGCGACATGCGTGGTTCGGTTTGCGCTTATACGCTAACTCAAAACACCTGACGCAAAACGAATTTTCTCAGTTCTTAGTAACATTTTTCTCAATAATCTTATCTACCAAACCATATTTAAGAGCTTGTTCCGCACTCATAAAATTATCTCTATCCGTATCTTTCTCCACTTTTTTCAAATCCTGTCCGCTATGTTTGGCAATAATATGATTCAAAGTATCTTTGGTTTTTCCAATATGATCAGCCGCAATTTTGATATCGCTGGCTTGACCTTCCGCTCCGCCAAGGGGCTGATGAATCATAACTTCACTGTATGGCAAAACATATCTTTTGCCTTTAGTGCCGCCAGTTAAAAGCACTGCACCCATGGAAGCCGCCATGCCTACGCAAATGGTAACCACGTCGCAAGAAAGGTACTGCATCGTGTCATATATAGCCAAACCGGCGGTAACGTGTCCTCCCGGAGAATTGATGTACATAATAATGTCTTTTTTAGGATTCTCTTTCTCCAAGAAAAGCATTTGCGCCACAATGACGTTCGCTACCGATGAATCAATAGCTGTACCCAAAAATATCACCCTATCTTTTAACAATCTAGAATAAATATCATAAGCTCTTTCACCTTCATGGCTTTTTTCAATCACTGTCGGAATTAGATATGAAGCTTTTGGGCTTTGCTGGAAAGCGTTTTGTTGTAGGCCTTGATTGCCTCCAAACATACTATGTAAATGTTGCATGAAATTAAATTTATAAAAATATATAAAAAATTGTCTCATTCATTATACCATGGTCTAAGGACATTTTTCACTAAACAGCTTGTAATTAGCCCATGATTATTGTTATTTAATTTTTTGCTAACAAATATTCCTGCAAAACTATGGCTTTATTTTCGCCGATTATAGCTCTTAAATCTTGAAAATCAGCTTTTTTGATTCCATCAATTGATCCGAAATTTTGCAATAATTGCATTTTGATTTCTTGTCCAATACCAGGAATTTCATCAAGTACAGAATGAGTCATGGCTTTAATTCTTTTATGTTTATTAAAAGTAATAGCGAAACGATGAGCTTCATCTCTGATCCTTTGCAGTAATTGCAAAGCAGGGGAGTCTTTTGAAAGTTTAAGATTCCCGTTTTCATGGGAATGACATAAGAAAAATATTTCCTCTTCTTTCTTGGCGAGGGCAATCATCGGAATATCTATATTTAAATTTTTCATGGCGTGATGGGCGCTACTAAGTTGGCCTTTACCACCATCAATCACAATTAAATCAGGTTTGGAGCTGAAAGAAGAATCCTGGTCTTTGGCGTGTTTATATTTGTCATAAATTAAAGCAAGGCAGTTTCCATTATATTCTTTCTTACAAATCTGCGCACCGCCTTCAAAAACTTTTGGCATAATGTTTAATTCTTCAAAGCCTTTTTTAAGATAATAATCTTTGGCATCCTCCACGCAGAGGACATAAACTTTTGACTGTGGACATTCTTCTAGAATCCTTTTAAGCAGCAAATCTTCCAATGATTTATCCTTATATTTCTTATTAATTAAAAAAGAGGTAATTTCAAAGTGAGTTTTATCTTTTTCAAGAAGAGCAATAACACCAATAATTTTTTTTCCTGTTTTGTTTTCCATCTCCAAAACAAAAAAACCTTCTGGTGACTTAATCCAGTCATTTTGGCGCCCCCAAGCTTTTCTTAATTTAAAGATATCTTTTAAATCATCTTTTTTCGCTTTTCGTACTTTATACTGACCATCTATCCTCTGAGGTAAAGCTTCTGCAGAGTGTTGACTGATTGTTAACCACTGATTACTTAAATATTTAAGCCTTCTTTCCAAAACTTCTGCCATAGATTTAAAATCATCAATCTCACCTTTTTTTAGAGTTTTAAGTTGAAAATGCCGATAATCAAAATTTTTGGCTCTGCCTTTCTCGAAAACCACCATTGATCCGACTGTATGCGTACCGGCTAGATGAGAAATATCATAGCATTCAATACGATTTAGAGACCGTTCAATTTTCAATCCATTCTCAGTCAAAATATTTTTCAAAAATTCCATCGCATCAACAGTTCTGGTTTTTTCTAATTCAAATTTAGCTTGATTTTGGGTGGCAAAATTTTCCGCATTTCTCTGTGATAATTCCAATAACTTATTTTTTTTACCCTTTTGCGGGATGGTAATTTTAACTTTTGAATTTTTGATATTAGATAGCCACTCTTCCATGAGATCTTTTTCTTCAAGATCTTCTGAAATCAAAATTTCATTTGGTATATCTGCCGCAGTAACATAATATTGCTCAATAAAAGCTTCGTAAATTTCAGCATCAATTGTCATTCCACCTAGTCCAGAATCTTTCGTTAAAACTGTTGTTTCAAAAATAAAATTTTCCTGATTGATCAATTTGCCATCACGAACCATAAATAAATTAAAAAATATTTTTGCATTTTTGACGACAAAACTAATCAAATCTTGATTTATCTGATCTGGAGAAGAAATTTTTTGTTTTTGCATAATATCCTGAACAGCTAGTAATTGATCACGCAACTTTGCCGCAATTTCAAATTTCTTTTCTGCCGCTGCTTGCATCATATCTTCCTTCAATTTTTCCAAAACATCCTCATATTTGCCGTTCAAAAAATCAATAATAGAATTAATCATTTTTTTGTACTCTTCTTTATTGATTAGTCCTATACATGGGGCACAACACCTCTTAATATGGTATTCCAAGCACGGATATTTAATGACCTTGTTGGTAATATCTATCTGATGATCACCTCGCCAAAAAATGCCCAACTGACAATTTCGGAAAAGGAAAATTTTATGAAGTAAATCAAACGTCTTTTCCACCTTCCATTTGGCAGTTTTTGGCCCGAAATATTTAGCACCGTCTTTTTGTACTTTTCGAACAATTTCCAGGGTGGGGAAGTCCTCATTTTGATTGATTTTGATATAAACAAAGTTTTTATCATCTCTCATTAAAATATTGTATTTAGGTCTTAATTCTTTAATTAAATTAGTTTCTAGCAAAATGGCTTCTAATTCTGAATCAACCGTAATAAATTGAATATCAGTGATTTGTTGAATCATTTTATTGATGCGCACACCTTTATCTTTACTTTGTCGAAAATATGATGAAACTCGTTTTTTGAGATTTTTGGCTTTGCCTATATACAAAACTCTTCCCTCTTTATCAATCATTTTATAAATGCCTGGACAACCGGGAATTTTGATATTTTTTATCGTAAATTTTGATTTTTTAGGCATCTTGTCAAATTAATCAATAATTTCAGTATTCCATCTAAATATCTATAAAACTATGTTAATTTTAAAACTATCAAAAATCTAAATCAAACAGTTTTATAAAAAGGTATCAAAGCATCTCTCAGCTCCAAAAAACGCCTTAAATCAAAAATAACGCAGAGATATTGACTAACAATGGATGATCTATCGTTCTGGTTGGCAAAAAAATCCTAAGAAGAGGGAAATCACGGATTAAACACACTTTGTACAATGTATCTTGTGCAAAGTTAATCGAAAATATTAACTACATGGACCTCTATTTTCTGCTATAGCAATTTTTGACTTCAAAACCCCTAAAGATGCAACATTATTTCGTAATACATCAGGGGCATTATTTTTACTTCCTGCCACTATTGCTGCTTCTAAACATTTCTCAGCTATTCTATTTTGTCCTCTATTCACTCCTAAATTTCTTAACCCTCCATTTCTAGGTAATTTAATCCCAAAATCGCCACCTTCTATTACTTTACTCCCCCCATAAAAATCACAGATAGGTAAACCAGTATCTGAATCACGAAATGACAATACTCCATTAAGATCACCTCTTACTTTCACACAAACTGAAACATCAGAAATTAAAGCTCCCTCTAAACCTCTAATATTAGCATGATTCACTTGAATACAAGTCTCCTCGTCTTCTCTTTTAGGAGTATTTGTTGTTACTATTGTCCCCTGCTGATTATCTGAATCTGATGTTTTGGTATCGCAGGTATGAAGCCCGCCAGCTACCAAAGTCCCAATTAATAATAATCCTGACAAGTCAGAGAAATTTCGCATTTAACAAATTTTTAACAAATACACTTTTGAAGTATAATCATTTTTTAAAATTTGTCAAGCAGGACGATTTTATGGATCATCCGATTTTATTGACAATTAAAAACAATAAATTATGATTTAACCTATTTTAAAAAAACAATATGGATTCGAAATTAGTTAGTGTAGTGGAATATTTGCCATTTCCTATTACTGAAAATGATAGAAAGGCTTTAAATAGATTAACACCATCTGAAAGTTATCTACTAAAAGTAGTTATAAACTTTGCCCATGATAAGTTAACGCAGCTTGAGGTATTAACTGCAGATAATACTCAATTGGACATCATAGGCGGAGGGCGTTTGATTGATTTAGAAAAAGAAGCTATAAGACAAGTTTTAGGAGAACTATTATTACAAGATGACAATGCTTTAAGAGCGTATAGTTTTGACCATAATTCAATATTAACTCAAGATGTAATGATGGCTGAGCCTCTAAAACTAAAAGACGCGACCATCGATCCTATGAGAATTGGCCAAATTCAGGTATCAAATTTTGCCTTAATTCAGAACGGACTTTTAAAATCAAAAGAAGGAGAAATAAATCCTGGTATTTATGAGGTTTTTTTGGACACAAGAGAAAAAGGCGATTTATGTACTGCTGTAAATTTATGTAAGCAACAAGATCATCAAGCCACGCTGTTCTTTTTTAGAGATAAAAAATTACGGTTAGTGTGTAATAATTTCCACACTCAAAGAAAAACAGTAACATTTGAATTTTCTGTATATAATACAGATAAAGGGCCATATTTAGGATATGTTTCTGACCGTATACCTTTACCTGCTTGGGCGATAAAATTAATTTTTGTTTCTTTTGATCCAAAAAACAGAAGTTTTCAAAATGGATTAACTATAATTTGAAATTTTATTGATAGTAAATAGTTAATACTCTATACTTCATCCGATCTCGTAGCTTTTCGAGGGTTTATTTATTCACTTTTCACAACATGCCAATTATTAAATCAGCTATCAAAAAAGTCCGACAAGCTGAAAAGCATCAAAAAAGAAACTATGAAGTCAGACGCAAACTGAAAGCTTCAATTCGCAGTGTTATTGATGCGGTTAAAGAGAAAAAAACTGAAGAAGCTCAAAAAAGTCTTCAAACTGCTTATAAAGTGATCGACACCGCTGCCAAAAAACGCATTATTCATAAAAAAAATGCTGACAGAAAAAAATCAAGAATTGCTAAATTAGTTAATAGCACTCAAGTAAAAAAATAAATTTTAAATTTTGCTTGAAAAAATAATATCCAGATCATCAATTGTATTACTAGCATTACTTCCCTTTCATGCTATTGTTGTAACTTTTTTGAATTACGGACTTAATTTGCAACAATTTAAAATTTTGAGTTTATCTTTAAGCTCATGGAAAGAAATTTTGATTGTTTTGATAGGAATTTTGACCGTCTGTCATTCCTGCCCCATATCGAAGTATGGGGTAAACTCCGACAGGAATCTTAATTTTTTAAACAAGAAGATTCCTGTTTTCACAGGAATGACAATTGGAGGATTTGCTTTTCTCGCCTTCCTTTCCTATTGTTATGCAAAACCAGCCTTTGGAATTTCTCAATGGGTTTGGGGGTTTAGATATGATTTTTTCTTTTTAATTACTTTTTTAATTTTTAGTTTAAATACATTCAATAAAAAAGAAATTTATAAATTAATTAATATAGCTTTATTTTCATCTGCAATTGCAATTTTATTAGGATTGATAATTTTTGTTATTAGACCAGAAAATTTAATTCTTATTGGTTTTCGTAATGACTGGAGCACATGGTATCCAAATCAGGCGCTTGCATTTTGTCAAAAAATCGAAAATTCAGACTTTTGTCGATTATCAGGCACATTTGCAGGGCCGAATCAGTATGGAGCATATTTGATTGTCGTTTTACCTTTGATAATTTGGAAATTTTTGGAGAAAAAATCTAAATTTTGGTTTTCAATTGGATTTTTAGCTTTGATTAGTTTGGTCCTAACTTTTTCTCGAAGTGCATGGATTGCTTTTGTTACGGAAATTTTAATTTTGCTTATAATTTATATTTATAAAAAATATGAATTTAAAATTAATTTGAAGAAATTTTTTACTATATTTTTATCAATAATTATCATTTTTTTATTAATTTTATTCCCATTAGTAAAATTTACAAAATTCCAAAACAGTATTTTGAAGCCAGAATCAACTTCACAACATTTTGAACTTATGCAAAATGCCATACGAATTATTAAAGAAAATTCTTTTGGCATTGGTCTTGGAATGGCTGGACCTGCTTCATATAGATTTGAAAATGAAAATAATAAAGCAATAATAACCGAAAATTGGTATCTTCAGCTTGCTGTTGAGTTAGGAATAATTGGAATGATTTTATTTATGATTATTTTAGGACAGATAATATTTCAAAATTTAAAAAATTCTCTGAAACAAAAAGAATATTTAAATGAAAATTTATTTATAGCACTAAGTTTGATTGGGCTTGCAACTGCTTCAATATTTCTACACAATTTTGAAGATTCATCTACGGTTCTGACTTTATTTACTTTACTTGGAATTTTAAACTCACCCCCCTGCCCCCGCTCTCTTGAAAGAGAGGGGGTAAAAAAAGTCCCTCTCTTTGAAGAGAGGGATTTAGGGTGAGTTTTCAATATTAAAACATAAATTTTTCAAAAATCATCTAATTTATCCATTTTTTTAACTTTCTTCCATCAAAAATCCAGAATACTATCTTATAAGAGAATAAGTTTATATTCTCTAATTTTTTCCTATGACAGAAAAACAGTTTATCAAAATTCTGGAATTAACATTTAATAGGCTATTTGATGAGAGACTAAAAGATCTCCCAACTAAAGAAGATTTGAAAGTATTTGCCACAAAAGATGATCTAAAAGGACTTGAAGATAGAATTATGCTTAAATTTGAGGATTATCCTACTACTAAAGATTGTAAATATACTTTTGAGAGATTATTTGAAAGTTTAGAAATAATCAATAATGATATTATAGAGATGGAAAAGTCTTTAAATGCTCATGATTTCAGACTTGATAATTTAAATGATAGAATGCTGGCAAGATCAAAATAATTTTTAATTTGAAAAATTTGAAAGTTGCTTTAGTACATGACTTTTTGAATCGTTTGGGGGGGGCGGAAAGGGTTTTGCAAACTTTATCTGAAATCTTCCCTTCTGCTCCAATTTATACTTTGTTGTATGATGAAACAAAAGTTGGCAAGGTTTTCCCCCAAAAAAAAATAAGATTTTCAAGCATTCAAAAATTTCCAAATTTTTTTAAAAATAGGATTAAATATTTTCTTCCTTTTCTTACAACAGAAGTAGAAAAATGGGATTTTTCTGAATATGATCTTGTAATTAGTTCAAGCTCAGCTTTTGCTCATGGAATTGTAACTAATTTAAAGACTAAACATATTGTATATTCTCACTCCCCTATGCGGTCATTATGGGATTGGCATAGTGAATATCTTGTCGAACAAAAGAAAAATTTTATCACCAATATTGGTATTAAGTATATTACAAACAAACTACGGATTTGGGATTTTTATGCTAGTAAAAGAGCTGAAATTTATATTGCAAATTCAAAAAATGTTCAGGAAAGAATAAAAAAATACTATCATCGGGATTCACAAATTATTTATCCACCAATTGACTTGCAACGATTTAAGCCACAAAAAGAACATGAAAATTATTTTCTAATAGTCTCAACATTAACTCCATACAAAAATATTGAACTGGCTATTAATTTATTTAACAAAATTGGCCGGAAATTAGTTATCATTGGCGATGGCCCGCAAAAAACTTATTTGGAATCAATTTCCGCCTCTAATATTGAATTTTTAGGCTTTAAACCTGATGAAATAGTAGCTGAATATCTGCAGAACTGTCGTGCTTTCATTTTTCCTGGCGAGGAAGATTTTGGTATTAGTCCAGTGGAAGCAATGGCTTGCGGTAAACCTGTGTTGGCTTATGCCAAAGGCGGTTTACTTGAAACTGTTATTTCCAACAAAACCGGAGAATTTTTTGGACACAACACCTTGGAAAGCATTGAAGATGGTCTTTCCAGGCTAATGCTCAATGAAAATAATTATGATTATCAAAAAATCGCGAAACATGCAGAACAATTCTCAAAGGAAAAATTTAAGATCTTGTTTCATAAATTGACTTCACATCTCTTGTCACCGCTCTAGCAGTTTCAGTATATATCTCCGCTTTTTTTACAGTTTTTAAAGTATCAGATAAATGATCTCGTAAATTCACTAATGCTTGTGAAAGTTTCATAGTTTTTCCAGTATTTTCTTGTTTTATTTTTTCTGCAATACTTAACTCCTCTTTAAGGTGTCTTTTATCAATCTCAAGATCGGCTTTTTGTCTTTTGCAAGCTGAAAGGATGCTATTTGGATCTGTATCTATTTCTCTGTCGCTAAGTAATTTAACTGATAAATTTAATTCATTTAGAGGATGCCAGTTAAGATGAACATTATCTTTTTTGAGGTCAACATCAAACAGATTAATTTCAAGTGATTTTCCTCCTTTTCTTTTATTTTTCCTTTCAAAATGAGCATTTATTGCATCATATAATGATTCCGGCAGTAATGATTTAAACATTTCCATTGCTTCATCAATTATATCTAAAGCAGTATTGATAGCAGTAGTTTGACTTGTCAAAAACCCTGGAACTGGCTGTCTTTCTAATTCTGCAATACAAGTTTCAATTAATTGTTGTGCCTTACAATAATTGAAGACTGCTTCTTCTGCTTGAGCTCTCATATCTTTTACGGAGAGAGTTCTTGGATGTTCTTCAGGTGTAGTGCTATCAGGTGCTTGTCCAGTTAAACACTCTAATTCCCGAACTAATGTTCTAATGTTTATTACCACCTGCCTAGCTTCTGTTTTTAATTTTTCCAATTCAGCTTGTTTTGCGACTTCTTCTATTGCTTTTTTAGCTTCATTCCTTTCTACAAGCCCTTCAAAATAAGTAATTTGATCTTCATAAAAATCTAGTAATTCAGCCTCAGAAGAATGGGATTCCTTATGATTTACTTCATCTACTATTAAAAGACCTAATATTTCTGGTTCTATATATTTATGATGAGAATCAACTAATTTAGCAGTAATTAAAGCTAATCTATTTTGAAGAGCTTCTGCTCTTTCTGAGGTGTCTACATCATTTGATCTTGTTAGTTGACGTAATGACTTGACCTGCTTGCTTATATTAATTTTAGATCCTGCTAGTTTTTCCATTATTTCTTCCCCCATATTCTTTTTTCTAGGCAATAAAATACTTCTTGCGGCTAAAGCACGATTAATTAATTTAATAAGTGGAGTTATTCTATCTTTTACAGTAGTTGTATCTACTCCTCTATCTTTTGTTGTTGTTTCTTTTACAATTCTGTCTAATTCTCTTACTATAGAATGAAAATGCTCAAGGTTATATCCGATAATTAATTTAGCAATATTTAAACTAAGTTCACGTGCTACAGGTTCATCTAATGACATTGGATGATTCCAGTTATTAGCCCCTTTAATTCCTTGTTTGAATTGATTAGTTAAATCTCTCACCTCTGTATCAGGGAATAACAATAATATTTCTTCAAGGAAATAAGCTAAATCAGCTATTTTTATTTGAGAATCAAGATTGTCGTTCCCATATCTAGGCTCAAAGCCATTAAGTAGTGTACATGCTTGATCAAGGGTTGATTGTTGTAGTTCTGGTTGAGACATATAATTGATTAAATCTTATAATTATATCAGAAATTTTTGTTAAATTAAAGAAAAAATGGTAAAATAATAGGAATACAAAAATAAAAATAAAAAATGAAATTTAAGTCTCACCATCATAAACATTGGTTTATTATCTTTGTTTTATTTGTAATATCAATGACTGCTGTGACTTTTAACCAAAAAAGCATGCAGGTTAATTTGTTGGGGTCTTTTGAAGAAACTGTTGTATTTAATGGTGCTGTTTATCCATTTGATACAACTTACAAATGGTCAGAAATGAATTATAAAGATTGGAAGACAGATTTAAACACTGTAGAAGCTAATTATAATATAAATGATATTAAAAAATCGATGTTCCCATTTGATAGGAATACTTATATCAAAAGTTTAGGCAAGACCGATGCTGATTCATCGGAATATTGGAATACCTATCTTGTTCCTTGGGCTTTTCCATATAATTTGGATGATCCTTATGTTGGAAGCCATCCAGGTATGGATATAAGAAATGTTAAAGATGCTCCTGTTTTTAGCATCAGTAATGGAATTGTAGAAAAAGTAAAAGATAGTGATGGAACTGTTTGTATCAAAATTCCAAATGTAAAGTATGAAAATAATGTACAGGATTTATATGCATGTTATCTGCATATGGATTTTCGAACTGTCTCAGAAGGTGATGTCGTCAAAATTGGCCAGCAAATCGGTGGTGTTGGCGATAAAGGTTTTGCAACAACTCCACACCTTCATCTTCAAATAGATAGAGCAGATGCTCCATGGCATCCGTATTGGCCTTTTTCCACTAAAGAAGCAAGTGATGCTGGTCTTGGATTTGTTGAAGCTGTAAATGCTGGTCTTGGACTAGAAAATTTGAAAAAATATACAATTGATCCAATGGATTTTATTCAAAATAATCTAGTTGATGCACCATATATTTTGGCGGATAAACAGAATAATAATACAAATAATCAAGAAACTATTACACTTACAAATACAGACACTATAGACACAGAAACCACGAATAATGAAATTAAGAATGACACTCAAACAATAGACATTGTAATAGATAATACAAATCAACAAAATGATCAAAATACAAATGATATAATCGAAACTACTGATACAGAAGAAATTAATAATATAAATGATGTTAAATCTTTGCAGATTTCAACAACAGATTATTATCCAAATAAAGAACAGGAATTGAAAATTTGTGCTATTGATGGCAATGGAGAGCTAACTGAAAGGACACCAACAAATGAAATATTTATTGAATTAGAGCAGGGCGAAGGGACGTTTTCAAAAAATAAAATAAAAAGACAGAATTTTGAACAGGGTTGTGCAAAAATTAATTTCACTCCAAGTGAAAAAAATACTGGATTAATAACATTTTATGCTCATGATCCTATACATTTGATAAAAGGATCGCTGGAAATAAATAAATTTGAGTTCAAAGATGTAAATAAATCTTCGAAAGAGTATAAAGCGATTGAATATGCTTTTGTAAATGGCATTACGACAGGTTATCCAGACGGTACATTTAGACCTGAAAATGATGTAAAAAGAGTTGAAGCGGTTGCTTTTATTTTACGAACTTTGGACTTAAATCCAATTGCTGATCCTAATTTTGATTTACCTGATGCAAACGATAAAGAATGGTATGCGGGATTATTGGCGAAAGCTATGGAAGAAGGCATGATTCAAGGTTATCCTGATGGTACTGTTAAGTTGGAAAATACTGTTAACGGCGCTGAATATTTGAAAATTTTCTTAACTGCTTTTGCAGATATTCAAAATGAAAATACAAATAGCGAATGGTATCAAAAATTTCTTGATTATGCAGAACAAAATAAATTAGTTGATGAAAATTTCGACCCGTCAAAATCATTAAATAGAGGCCAGGTTGTGGATATTATCTATAAGGCTAAGGGTTTGTTGTGAAAAACAGACTACCGATCACTGACCACTGATTACCGTTTTTAGTTCTTTTTCTCCTCCCCAGCTGGTGTTAGTGTTACATCTTTAATTGTTAAGCCATTATTGTCTTGAACAACAGGTTGGGTTTGTTCGGTTTGACTAGGCTGTTGATCAGCTTGGTATTTTTTTGTTGTTAAAACACTGACTGCAGGTGCAAGTACTAATAAAATTAATATAACAACAACAATTGTTACAAAAATTTTATATAAAGTAGTATTTTTTTTCATAAACTAAATTAAAATTAAAATCAAAAATATCTTAAATAAATTCTATGAAAATTGAAAGCTTCAATGTAAATTGATGTTGTTATAATTTCCAAAAATGTTTGATTTCCAAATAATTGCTAATGAAAAAAATGCGCGTGCAGGATTAATTAAAACGTCTAGTGGTGAGATCAAAACTCCTGTTTTTATGCCATGCGGTACAAAAGCAACTGTAAAAAGTCTTGATCCAGATGATTTAAAATCTTTAAATGTGCAGGTTCTTTTAGGCAATACCTATCATTTACATTTACGTCCAGGAGAAAAACTAATAAAAAAAATGGGGGGTCTTCATAAATGGATGAACTGGAATAAACCAATTTTAACTGATTCTGGCGGATTTCAGGTTTTTTCTTTAGGGCAAGGACAAGATAGAGCTTTAGTTTTAAAAGCCCCAAAAATAACAAAAGAAGGTGTTGAATTTTATTCACATATTGATGGCTCTAGTCATTTCCTTACGCCTGAAAAAGCAATAGAAATTCAATCTGACTTAGGTTCAGATATTATGATGGCTTTTGATGAATGCGCCCCAGGAGATTCAAGTAAAAGTTATGCCAAATCTGCAATGAAACGTACTCATGATTGGGCAAAAAGATGTTTAACAGAACATGCCAGACTTGCGAAAAATAATAGTGAGATTGGAGCTCTTTTTCCTATAATACAAGGAGTTACGTTTGATGATCTTAGGATTGAATCTACAAAATTTATTTCAGATTTAAATACTGCTGGTATAGCTATCGGAGGGTTAAGCGTAGGTGAGGATAAAAATACAATGTATCATGTTTTAGATCTAATTCAGCCTTATTTACCTCAAGACAAACCTCATTATTTAATGGGTGTTGGCACTCCAGAAGATCTGCTTGAGGGGGTGGAGAGAGGTATTGATATGTTTGACTGTGTTTTGCCTACAAGATTTGCCAGACATGGTACTTGCTGGACAGAATATGGAAGAATCAATGTAAGAAATGAAAAATTTAAAAATCTTAACTCCCCTATTGACGATAATTGTAGCTGTTATGCCTGTAAAAATTTTAGTTTAAGTTATATTAGACATCTTTTTATTGAAAAAGAGATTCTTGGTATAAGACTTATGACTTTACATAATCTTCATTTTTTAATCAATTTAATGGAAAATATTAGAGAGAATATTATTAATTGTAAATTTGAAAAATTTAAAAAAAGTTTTTTGGCAAAATATTTGATAATAAAAAGCGCGGACTGAATTTTATCCAGTCCGCGCTTAATTCGAAACATCTCAACTATTTACTTCAAAAGTTCATTAATTGATACAGCCACTTTTGCAGTTTCAGCTCTGGTAATAGCTTTATCAGGTTTGAAATATACTCCATCCTGTTCTTGATATCCTTGTATTACAGCCTGAGCATATGCTTTCAAAACATATTTAGCATACCAAGCTGATAAATCAATATCTTTGAATGGATTTGCATAAGTTTCATCTCCGATCTTTATATCACCTGCTTTATATAAAATCTTAACAGCCTCGACTCTATTTACTTTATTATCTGCTTTAAATGTATTACCTTCATATCCTCCCACAATTCCTAATTCATAAGCTGTTAATATATAATCATAAGCCCAGTGATCTTTTGTAAGATCAGTGAAAGGATTTGTTATTTCATCAGCAGACAAAGAAATTCCATATAAATTCATAGCTAGTTTAAGTAATTCAGCTCTTGAAATTTCATTATCTGGACAGAAATTGCCTTCTTTATCACATCCTTTGACAGCTCCTTCTGCATATAATTCTGTAATGTATTTTTCAGCCCAATGCCCCTTATAATCTGCTGTGACTGGAATTTCATATGATTCTGTTGATAATGACGTGTCAGATCCAGTTTCTGTTGCTCCATTTTCATCTCCTGCTGATTCATGACTATCTGATGTGGTTTCTGCGTTTTGATCAATAACTTCACTTAATGTTAGTGTCCCTTTTGCTCCACCATTACCATTACTTGATTGTTGTTGTTGTTGTTGTTCTTCTTCTTCTACTGCTTCATCTTCAATAATAGGTGCAAATATCGTAAAGTGGTCTGTAGTTCCAGAATAATTAATTGAACAATCATTCCAAGTACTATATTCCGTATCGTAATCAGCATTAAATGTATCTCTATTTATATGTTCATAATCATCTCCTGAATTTTCCTGACATTCAATTGTAGTACTTGTTGAATCAAGCATTACCCATGACTGTGAAGATGTATCATAATATCCAAGAGGTAAATCAGTAGCATCAGACACATCATTAATAATTCCTGCATCTATCATTCCTTCTATTTGATCAATACTATATTCAAGTGTTACGACACCATCTCCATCAAAATTAGAAATCGCTGTATCATTAGTATCTGTAGCTGTAAAATCAACACCTATATTACCCAAAGGTCCTCCTGTTGCTCCTCCTTCAGATACACCCGTTGTTACTTCAATGCCAAGCGAGATTGTGTCATCTCCCAATGCTCCAGCTTCTGCTGAAAATGAAGCGAAATCTCCTTCAACAGCAATTGAATCTTCAGGTTCAAATACTGAATTAATTGGATCATGAGCTTCAAAATAATCTATTGTCTGATCTAATGCAACTTCAACAGAAGTATCTCCAGCAACAACACCTGTAGTTTCACCCCATGTACCATTCATACCATGAGCTGTTAAATCCCATGTTGTAGCTTCTGATACATAAAGAGTGAATTCACCGCTTCCATCAGCTCCTGTATTAGTCCATTGATTATCAGTATTATTAGCATCAACCCATGCATAAGGCATAGGATCACCCTCAGAATCAACTACAGTACCTGTAATTGTTGCATCTGCTTCTTGCATAGTAATTATATAAGAAGTTGTCCCAGTTGTAGTTTGTGTATTAGAACTAATATAATTTGGTTTATTTGCTTGAATCATATAGGTATATCCGCTAACTACATTCAATGTTGCCTCACCATTTCCATCAGTAAATGCATCAATAAATATTTTACTTGCTGGACTGAATGCATTAATAAATGCATAAGGTACTGGATCTCCATTACTATCTTCAACTGTAACAGTGAATTCTTGCATTGAATAATCACTGAAATCAATTTCAACACTTGTTTCTGCACCGTCAACAGTAAATTCTTGTTCTAATCCTCCTATACCAGGAGCAAACATACGCAACATATAATCTCCATCATCCAAACTAACAGTTTTCTCGCAATCACCATCAGTTAAAGGACAATCTGCCCATGTCATTGTTCTGGTTGTAGTATTTTGAAGATCCATGAATATTCTATCCATATTAGTATTTGGGAAGTTCAAAATAGATAAAGCAACATCATATCTTTGAGGTAGGGTAATTGTTCCTAATTCAGCATTTGCTTCAGAAACATCTATATCAGTTTCTATTGTAACTTCACCTAAACCATTCCATGATCTAAGTTCATAGACTTCATTTTCTTGATTTTTTTCTACAATAATTCGGAAAGCACCAGTACTATCAGTGCTTGCTCCATTTCCTGGACCAGTCCACTGTCCAGTAGTTGAATTAACTTTATTTGCCATTACCCAATTATATGAATAAGGATCGCCATTTGCATTATGTATAATGCCACTAATTTCAGCAAATGCATCTGGGTCATACTTGAAATTAATTGTTGCGTCAGAAGCAATAGAAACATCACTTGCATCAGATCCGTCAGCAACTGGAACCTTACCATACATTGGAGCCCAAGCCTCACAATTATAAGTACCTGCATTAACGAATAATGTATACTCTCCATTACTATCAGTCATAGCATTAGCCCCTCCGAATCCATTATTACTCCAGCAATTAACATTTGACCATTGAATAGGATTATCAGAATTATCTGTTATAGATCCTGAAATTGCTATACTTGGTTGTTTAATAACGAAATTTAAAACTGCTGGCACATTAGCACCTTCTTCTGGGACCAAAATATTCATTTCAGTTTGAGAAAATATACCAGGCACATTTGCCATAACTTTATATTGTCCAGGAGCTACAGCAATTCTAAATGCTCCAGATTTATTTGTTTGACCTCCTGCCCAAAAAGACATATCGCCTTTTTGCTGATTAGCTGTAACTTGCACCCAAGCATTAGCAAGAGCGCTTCCTTGATCATCCACTACTGTACCTGAAATAAATTTATCTGCGGCTATCAAAGCAAGATTAACAGTTTCATCTCCGTCAACATTAATAGATGTTGGAGGAGGACTAACGAATTCAAGTTCAGCACCACCATTTGATCCATACCATTTATCAATACCAATATTACAGAATCCTCCACTTGAAAGTGAAAGACTATAAGCTGTTGAACCATCTGCATCCAATGTAATTCTTTTGCCAACCCAACTATTTGAACAACCTGCCCATACTTGTGCATGTTTACTACCTTCAGTTCCTATACCAGTATGAGTAATTGTTCCGCTTACTGTATAAAGAGCTTCGTCAAAATAAAAAGTAACTTCTGCACTTGGATTGCTTTCAGATAAAGTAAAATTTCCATTATTACATCTAGCTACATAACCTTCTGGAGCTTCCATACAATCTGTCCATGCATTGCCCCATGCATCCCATGAACCAACTGGAATACCTGTAACTATAGCTTGTCCTGAACCATTAGTTAATGTTTCCTGTGTACCAGCGCCAGGAGCATTTATATATACAGTAGCATTAGCTATTGGACTATCATCAGTCGAATTAAGAACTGTAACTGTTACAGAACCATCTCCAGGTTCACTTAACCATACTGGATTAAGTGAAATTTCTTCAATTGTTTGATCTGAATTTGTCAATGTATTTACATTAATTTGATAACTGGAAGACACAGTTGATGGATTGGTAATATTTTTTAATTTAAACGATACTTGGGAGCCATTATCCCCAAAATGAGCATCAGTATCAACATCCCCATCATTATCAGCATCAATTGCAATAGTCAAAGTAACTGATCTGGTTGATTGACTTACAGTTGCATCTGTAACATAAATTCGTCCATTTTCTGAATAATCATCAGTACCAGCTGTAAGATATGCCCCATCCCATTGATTTATATCATTATTCATCCAATCATCATCCATCTCAGCATTTGACACATTATATCCAGTTGGGAATACAACTTGTATTTTATATCCATTATTAAGAGCTTGTGTAATTGGAAATTCAATATTGTAATCAGTTGTGCATCCTGCAATATTACATTCCGCCCAAGCATTCATTGGATTATATTTTTGAACATATTTATCATCCCAAACATCACCTGTAAATCCAGCCGACATTTTAAACCAATCACCTGAACCTTCTGCTCCTCCCATCATCCCACCTTCTCCACTTGAAAAATCTTGATAAAAATCATTACCTCCTCTTTCCATATGAGTACTGCCTTCCTGTGTACGATCAGCTTCAATTATTGGCTGATTATTTAAGGCAACTATATTTGTAGATAAATTTAAAAAACAATCTTGGTCTTGTGCTAATGGAATGCCAAATACTTGTAATTCATATCTATCTGAATCCCAATCAAATGTAGCATTTGCAAGACTTACTGGCATATTATCACAAACTAATGTGTAATTTGATACAGTTATTAATGGAGAATTTTTCATTGGTAAATCAAGTCCAATTCGAAATCCATCAAGCAAGAAATCTGTAAATTTAACTGTTGGAGCAGAAGTATTTGCAGTTAATTGAGTATTAAAATTAAGTACATAATTTCCTCCAGCTACTTCATTATCATCTCCATCTAAATTATTCCCAGCGCTATCTTTTATAACACTACCTAAAAGAGTGATTTGATAGCTAGTATTAGCTTGTAAAGCTGAATTATTAAATTCAATTACCAAGCTCTGATCCATTGGTTCATAATATGAGCTAGCAGATATTTCTGGCGTAGCTACCCAAGAATTTGTAAGAAGGGTTGTCGGATCTATCATCTCAGAAAATCCAATTTTAATATTGCTAAGCAAAGTATTTACATTTTCCTCTTCATCATTTGGTTCTGCCCACCATATTGTTGGAGCTTCAGTATCTGCTGAATTATTTGTATAAAAATTAGTTGTATAAGAAACTGTAACGCCATTTGAATCTTCAGCATTTAATACTTCAAATACCAAAGTTGAATTTGCTGTTAAAGTTTCATCTGTTTTGAATATTGCAGATAATTCATCTGAATTATAACTAACAGTACCAGCTATATAATCTCCATTAAGCACTCTTAATGTGATGGTTTCATCAGTAATAGTAGTTGAATCCATTGGAGCAGAAAATCTTGCCACAAATACCTTATTATTTGTGTTAATTGTACTGTATGAATAAGGAATAGTCCCTTCTACAAATGTTGACCGCCAATTGTTATCTTCAAAAAATCCTTGATCAAAATTATTATCAGGCGTGAAATTTATAGGACTACTTTCTGTTGTTAAACAATCAATCTCTTCAGCATTACAAACTTCAACTACTGCTTTGTATGATTGATCTTGCATGAAATAATAATATGGCCAGAAATTATCATAATCAGATCTGCTATCTCCTTGTATATAATATGCACTATCAGTACCATCATAACTTACTTCACTAATATCAATTGAACTGCTATTAATTGGATTAAAATTATCTCTATTATCAAATACTTCATCTGCTGGTAAGATATAAACATTAACATGATCACCAATATTAGCTTCACTCCAAGCAACTGTTATATCATTACCATCAATGCCTGAATTAGTTGAATCATTATCTGATAATTCTACATAAGGAACTCTGCTTACAGCAGATATGCGAACACGTGGTTTTGGATTAAAATTTAATGCACCATTACCATTAAGATCTTTAATATCTGGAGACAAAGTAACTTCAGCTCCAACAGAATTTGTTTGTTCTGCATTTAAAGTAACTTGCAAAATATTATCATCCATCCAAACTAAAGCTGGAGTAACAAAATTAGTCCAAGTACCTTGACTAAGCGTAATTCTTGTATTTATATTATCTGATCTCAATGTATTTTGATCAACATCTTTATCAAAAACTAACATTATCTTTTCTCCAACTTCTGTGAATTGATTATTAGCACCAATATCATTTAATACTACAACATCTTTTAAAGTAGGACCATTTGTATCTAATAAAATAGCATCATTAAAACAACGATAATTGGAAGCGCAAAAACTTGGCCATATTCTATCATCATTTGCAATCGTTGGAGATCCGCCAAGAGTAATAATAACCTTATCATTAGAAACATAATTTGTAACAAAAGCTGCTACTGCACCAGTTCCATAAGAATGACTTAAATATGTATCAATACTTTGAGCATTTAAAATTGCATCAGGTGAATAACCACCTTCAACAGTAGCCCAACTTATTGTAGTTAAATCTATAGCTTGATCAAAAAATAAAGAAAGGTGAGTGCCTGCATTACTTAAAAGACCATCTGCAGTTAATTTTACTAATTTTGGACGATTTGCATCCATTTGAATAGATTGAGACAAAACTTCACTATGTGTTACTGATTGATTGTCACCAAATTTTGTTCCATTTTGAACAATACCAATTTGAAAACGACTTCCATCTACGACTCCATATTGCGCAGTTTTTAACGCCAAAAAATAGACATCCCCAGCTTCTATTGGATCAGCATTAACCAATCTAAGATTAGCCCTATAATTAGCCCCATCAATTTCATAAACAATATTATTATTAAGAGATAATTTCCTATCATTTCTACTTAATGAATCTGATTGGAATTCACTTTTCCATATTTCTAGTCCAGCTGGCAAATATTTTAATATATTAGAAGTGTTTTGATCAACATCTACACTCGCACCATCATCCAAAACAAGCTTAACATCTAATCCTTGGAAATTACCTCCTGGAGCATCTACAAAATGCACAGCAAATATTTCAATAGATTCACTGTTACTATTTACTTGCTGTCCTGCGTGACTTTTATCTACAATATAAAAAGGATCAGATTCACTACCAAATGAATTTGTTTGGATATCCTTTCCTTTAAATAAATGAAAAGAATCATATGCAGTAGCAACTGCAAAAAGTGAGGTAATTATAGCTACCCCAATAACGGCTTTAAGCCATTTTTTGGTACACATATTTGTTTTTGTGTTAAGAAATATTTGTTTTTGTTTTTTTAAAAAACATGTGTGAATTTGCAAAAATTGCAAATCTTAATATAATATCAAAAATTTGTCTTACACTCAAAAACATTGTCTTGTCATATTTCGTGTTTATATTTTAATTTTTAAAATCGTTTAAAAAACTCATGTCATTGCTAAATACTAAATTTTTGGCTGTGCCATCCGAAGCTTTAGCGTAGGATGGTGCACCCAGCAGGATTTGAACCTGCAACCCTCAGTTCCGAAGACTGATGCTCTATCCAGTTGAGCTATGAGTGCTGATTAGAAAAAAATAAAAAAATGAAGTCAGAAGTGAGTAGTCAGAAATCAATAATCGACTACCAACTACTGATTACCGACCACTGACTACAACATTCAACATCTAAAGTATCTTATACTATAGCTAAATATAAATACAAGATCAGCATTTATTTATTGATTTGATAAAACTTACGACTTTATTTACTTCATTGAATCCTAAATTTCCATGAAATTTCTGACTATCAATATTTTCTAATTCAGCATCAGAGGCTAATTCTTTACAACCTTTTTCTAAAGCCCATTTTTCGGCTATTTTGATGAGTTTTTTGGCTATTCCTTTTTCCCTATATTTAGGCTTTACATAAATTCCTTCAACATATGCAACAGGACTACTTTTTGCACCTTGTACATAATCGCTACGCAAAGATAGATTAATAAAAGCTACATAATGTTCAGTATCTTTACAAATATATGTTGTATTTTTATTAGACAACATTAATTCCCTAAATTCTTTTTCTAATTCTTCTTTTGTGTGATTTGGCCAAAAAGCTAAGCCCATTGAGACCCAATCATTAAAATCAATTTTAGAAATTTCATGAAAATTCATATTTTTTGCATCTGGTCTACGATGAGGACAACCAGGCCAGCAACATGGTCTACGCTTCCCCTTCAAAAGATCTGAACATAATCTCTCTATATGATTTTTTCTTGTTTCTGATTTTTTGACAATAGTAGTCCAACAAATCCACTCGTTGCGCGCAAGAGATGTAAGTTTATTCCATTTCGCAAGTATGTCTGGACTGGAAATTAAAGTTTCTCTTAAATCGTTTGGAACTTTATGAACTACACCTGTGGCGATTATTTTATCAGTCATATTTTTTCAGGTAAAAGTTAAAAGTTTTTTCACATGTATTCCCTACAACGTTCGCGTGTATCTGATGTTGCGTAGCAATATAGGCGGAACGAAGTGAAGCCAGGTACACGCTGTTATCGGATGTATGACTTACACGGTCATTTTATCATAGACTGCAAAGTTTTTATGCATAGTGTTGCTCGTCATGGGAATACCTGCTAATTCACCTTGTTCTTGAATGATTGGATTTTCAAAATTAGTACGCTTCAAAAAAAAGACCTCAATATCGTATTTTTTATCAACAAATTTTTTGTTTCTATATGCCAAATTCATTGTATCTTCTGAAAAAGGTTTTCCATCAGGTTCCCTATTAAGCCAGTCGGGAATTATATAGTCATCCTCTACAAAAATTATAAAATCAAAATCTGAAAATAAGCTTCCCCTAAATCCTGGCGGATCATATTCTCCAAAAGAATCTTTAATAGATGAGCCAATAAGTATAATTTTGATTATTTTTTCATCAGGAAGAAGTCTTGATTTGATTTTATCAATAGCTTGATTTCTAAGACGATCAATTTCTATTTTTTGGAAAACTTTTTTATGAGGTCTTTTTTTTAGATATTCTTCCATATGTATTTAGTAGCAAGTAGCGTAAGTCATATTTTCAATAATGTTCGAGGATATGCAAACTAGCGAAATAATACAATCTTTCTGATCATTTTGCCAGTTGGGAAAGCAAAATTTTAAGCTTTAAATTTTTAAAAAATCAAAAAAAATTGTTTTAAATCATAATTTTTTGTGCTACTCTCGTTTTTTGAATTATTTGTACTTGCCTTCAAATTTCCATCTAGTGAGGATTGTTGTAAGTTTTAGTTATTTAATAGATTTACAGCAAGTTATTGGCGACTTTTGTCGCTCCATTTTTGCCAAGCAACACGAGTTAACTGTTGTTCATTTTGAATAATCGTTATTGCCTTACATTCAGGACATTTTATGCAAGGCTCATCTCCAGTACTATCCATACCACTTCCTGCAATAAAAATATCATTTTCATTAATTCTAAGTGTTGAACCACAACCATTAGAACCACTGCCATTGCCACTACATTTAACGTCAATTGTTGAGGGTTTTTTAGTCCCAGGAAATAAAACTTCCATAATCTAATATTTATGAATTCAAATTACATGCGTATAATAAACTCTATTTACCTTTTTGTCAATTTTTTTAGGCGTAAAAACGGATCAAGCGGAAAATGGTTTGAAGAAATTTTGATTTATCGTTAGCAGTCATTCCAGATTTAGTCTGGAATCCAGTGGAGGATTAACGTCGATAGTGTGGAAATTTATAATGTCCAGAAATTTGTTAAAACAAATAATACAAATCTTTCCAGTTAGGATTCTCTTTCTCAATTAAATTTATTTTCCATTGTCTTTGCCATGTTTTAATTTGTTTCTCTTTTTCAATTGCTGATATTGAAGTATCAAATTCTTCATACCATACTAATCTTGATATATTATATTTTGATGAAAAGCTTTTATTAATTTGTTCTTTGTGTTCATGAATTCTTCTCTCTAAATTATTTGTCATCCCTACATATAAAGTACCATTACGTTTACTAGCAATAATATATACAAAATAAGTTTTATCCATCAATAATGAATATGTTTACTGGATACCAGCCTTCGCTGGTATGACCTTGCGACAAATAATATCCTATATTTCTGGTCTTTTCATGAATTTTTAAAATTATTTATTCAAACTATTTTCCGCTTGACCCGTAAAAACTCACTAACCCTCCCAAAAAATGATATGCAAATTAAAAATTATACTGATAAATAGATAAGGAAAGAAAACATGGAACTTCAAATAGAGAATGAAAATCTTCAAATGTTTACTGGATTCCAGCCTTCGCTGGAATGACAATTGACAATTTCTCCCTCTCTTTAAAGAGAGGGATTTAGGGTGAGTTTTTATTCCACCACTCCCGTTACAACAACATTTTTAGTTGTGGAGTCGGTAATGCCATTTTGGTCTCTAACTTCTAATGTAATTTCATAATTTCCAGGTTTTGAATATGTAGCTATAGGTTTTCGGTCTCTACTTGTTTTGCCATTACCAAAATTCCATAAATAATAAGCAACAGTACCGCCGGCACATGAAGCATCAAATTGGACATCCAAAGGAGCATCGCCAATAGAGGGTGTCATGTTAAAGCAAGCTTTCAATGAGACAGGTCTAATACTGACTACAACATTAGCTTCAGATTTCGAACCATCAGATCCCACAGCAGTTACCTTGGCAGTATAAGTGCCAACAGCATTATATGTATAGCTAATTTGACTGATGTCTATTCGTTTCGTGCCATTACCAAAATCCCATTCATAGCTAATAATTTTGCCTTCTGGGAAACTTGATCCGGAAGCGTCAAAATTCACTTTTAACGGCACTTCTCCTTCAATCGGACTAGCAGTCAATACCGCCTCAATGCCATGAGCCTTTACTTTAACAATAATTGAAGCTTTTGATTCGTTTTTTTCACTATCAATGACTGTCAAAGTCACCTGATATTCCCCTTGTTCTTTAAAAATGTTTTTCACCACATCTCCACTATCATCAGTCACGCCATCGCCATCAAAATCCCATTTATATTCAATAATATCTTTATCTTTATCCCGACTATTAAGTCCACTGAAAGTAACACTTAATGGCGCTTCCCCTTCAATATAAGTTTGCTCTTTATCGGTAAATCCTGGAGTCGGCATGATCACAGCAATTGGTGCTGATTTCGGTTCTATAATGGTGACATCAGAACTATCATCGCCTTTTAAACCATTTTCATCAGTCACAGTCAGTTTGACGGTAAATTTACCAACATTTACAAAGCTGTGATTGGCTGTTCTGGTATTAGCTACAGAACCATCACCAAAATCCCATAAATATTTAACAATTTGAGCATCGACTGGACTGGCTGATTTGCCGGCATCAAATAAATATGATTTGCCTTTTTCAAATTGTCCATTATCAGAATTAATAGTAATTACCGCTTGAGGATTTTCACCAGCTTTGATCGTAATTTGCTTTTCCGCAAAACTATAATTATCATTATTATCAGTCACCCGTAATTTAGCGGTAAAAGTACCAATTTTTTCATAAGTGTATTTAACATTTTCCCCCTCCGCATCATCAAAAAATCCATCTTCATCTAAATCCCATTCATATTTTGCAATTGTTCCGTCAGCATCAGCAGATGATGAAGCGTCAAAAGTCACTATCAAAGGCGCTGGCCCAGATTCGGGATTAATCGTAAAACTGGTATCGGCCACTTGATTAGAAAAAACAACGTCCCGTTCAAATTTATCCTGTTTTTCTGAGCCATCTTTCAAATCTTTGTAAGTGACAGTCAAAGTGACTTTATATCGGCCAGCATTAGGCCCTTTTTCTTTATATAAATGAGTAATTTTTTGCCCAGTGCCGCTGTCACCATTATCGCCAAAATTCCACTCATAAGATAAAATTTGATATCTGGCGGGATTCACAACTTTGGCTACATTAGAAGCATCAAAACTAATTTCTAACGGAGCAGTCAAATCAACAGTTTGTTCTGGAACTGTTAAAATAAAATTTTGTGGGTTAACGGTACTGGTTTTTCGAGAACTTAAATTAAGGTAAACAAACATCCAACTAATAACTAGTACCACAAATAATATTGCTCCGATACCAGTCATCATGCCACCTTTCAGTTTAGCCTGCTTATCATCTTTTTTGCTCATAGCAATCTTGAAAATACCAATAATAGCAATAATAAATGAGACAAAAACCATGAAACCAAAAGCCGCACTAGTCAGATTAATTAAAAAAGGGATCCAGTCTTCAGGATTAATGCCAAAAATTTGGATAAAAGGATTAGAAGCGGCATCGGTACTTTGATTAATCAAAAAGAATAAAACCAAAAAAGCCAATACAAAAAAGCTAAATAAGCCTAATATTAACCCTATAATTAATTTTTTATTTGTTCCTGGCGGTGTTTTTTTCACTTTTAACTGAGAATTTTGTGTGTTTTGAACTTGAGGCGGTTGTTGAGTTACAGCCTGTTGTAAATTTGGAGAAATAAAATTTGTTTGTGGTTGAAAATTTTGATTTTGATTTGTTGGATTTTGTTGTTTGTTTTCTTCAGACATTTTTAGAAATTTTAAATTTTAAATTTTGAATGTTGAATGTTGAATGTTGAATGTTGTAGTCAGTAGTCGGTAGTCAGTTCAAACTGACTTCTGACTACCGATTACTGACTACTGATTACTGACTACCGACTACTGATTACTGACTACCGTCCACTGATTACTGACTACCGTCCACTGACTACCGTCCACTCATTCCTTACTCTGCCTTTTTCCCAAATATAAAGCTAGTATCAATATACCAAATCCCCCCAATACTTCAAAGAAAATAACCAGGTTAATCTCATTTAAATTGAAAATATCTGCATAAATATTAGAGATATCAAAAGCAGTTTTATTGGTGTCAAAAACAATTTGTATTGTAGTTTTGTCTGTCGTGCCTTTCGCATCAACCACTTTCATTTGCACTACTATATTTCCCCATGATTGATCAAAATCCATTACAGCAGTATCATGATAATTATTATCACTATAAGAATAACTATAATTAGCATCATTATCTTTTACGCCATTGCCATCGCTGTCAAAATTAGTATTTTTATCAAAATAAAATTGATAAGGGACTTTGCCGCCAGTAGCTTTGAAGGAAAAAGAAATTTTGGCTGGACTACTGGTAAAATGAATTTTACCATCACTTTGTGATAAATATTTTGAATATTGGCTACTCGGTGTCATAAACATATCCAAAATTCCCGTATTAGATGAAACTGTGCTAGTAGAGCTAGCATCAAAAACGATATTTAAAGCTGTTTGATCTTTATTGCCTTTGGCATCTATTACTGTGTATTGAGCCTTAAGATTACCCCAAGCACTATTATAAGTTAATTTATAAGAACTGTTAATCTGTTCACAATCATTATCACTTTTGCCATCGCCATCATCATCATAATAAGCATTAAAATCAAAACATTCTTCGATTTCGCCTAGCCCGCCTTTATGTGAAGGCGTGAAAATTACTGTAGCCTTATCTTGAGTTAAGTGAATTTTGCCATCGCTTGGATTAGCTTTGGGATCGGACAATAGATAAACAGTTAACTTTTCCGCATCAATAGTGATAGTCTCTTTAATAGTGAATTTATCGCCTAAACTGTCTTTGATTAATAATGAAATATCGAAACTAGAAGCTATGGTAGGCTCGAATTTCACTTCATCAATGCTAACAGTTTCCATATCTTTAATATCACCTTTGTAATCTTCATCATCATTAGTTTTACCATTGCCACTTGAATCCCGATTGACATCAGCATCTAAATAATATTTATAAGGAGCAACTCCTCCGGTGGCTGTTACTCGGAAATTCACAACAGAATTGGTTGCCTCTACATGATAAGAATTGTCGGAACCAAGTGTAATTTTATTTTTATCATTGGAATCATAAGTCATCATTGTGCCACCTAATTCTACAGCTTGCACTGTTACATAATTAATTACACTATTAACACTGCCTATGCTATCTTCCACTTTTAATTTAACACGATAGGTGCCAGGCTTGGCATAAGTGTATGTGCCTCCCTGACAGGAATCATTGGAAGAATTTTTATCAAATGTTTGATTATCATTATCTTTGTTGCCATCTCCATCATAGTCAATATCAGCATCAAAATCCCAAGTGCAATTAGTGAGTTCTAAAGAAGAACTACTTGATGTTTGTTGACTTGATGAAACTTTTTCATCAATGGTGGAGTTATTTTCAAATGTTACAATCAAGCCGCTAGTTGTAGCAACAAATGCAGCTTTGGGCGGATCAGTCAAAGCATCAATGTAGACAGTCACTGGTACTGAAATATTGGTAGCGTTATCATTATCCGTCACCTGTAAACGTATTGAAACACCTTCATTGGCGACTTTATCAAAAACATGGGAAGTGCTAGCATAATCCAAGGTCTCATCATCATAAAATCCATTGCCATTAAAATCCCAAGTATATTTTATGATTTTACCATCATCATCATGCGATGAACCAGCATCAAAATTAACCTGTTCTCCAACATAAATGCTTGCTTTATCAACATTAAAAGAAGCAACTGGATTTTTATTCGGGCCATTTTTTACATCCAAAGTCGGTTCGGTCAAAGTGCAACTTTTGGCCGATTTATCACTATCCACAGTGGCTCCACAATTAAGACCTTCTAATATACTATTATTGGTACCGGTTTTATTATTATCATCATCAGTAATTACTAAAGTAAAAATATAATGTTTGACCTTACCCTGATCACCATTATTGTTAATAGTCATGATTGTTTCCGAGCTATCAGAACTTTGAGAAGCGACATAACCATTCGCAGTATTATCAGCATCAATATAACCCCATAAGTATTTCCCTACTTGACCATCAATATCATTAACATTAGCTTTTAATTTTACCTGGACCGGGGTAGTAACATCATCTGGATTCGTCGCATTAATCACATTCTGAATGAAAAAATTACTAATTTTTGGCTTTTCTTCTTGAATTAAAACTTTTAAATCAGTTTTATTGGTAGAATCATTATTTAAATCCGCCAGTGTTAAATTAACAATATAAGGTTGATTATTCACTGAAACTTGATCATAAGTTTTGGTAAATACTGGAATGGTTCTGGCTGAAATATCATCCCCAGTCCAGCTAAAGGTGAGATTTTTGTTATTTGCGCTGTAACTTTCTCCATTCACATCTTTGGAAGCGGTAGCATCAAATTTAAAAGTAGTGGTTTTATTGCCATAAATAATATTGTTTTCATCAGGGATGAATTCTGACCCGCTATATGAATCATACGCTTTAATAACTGGAAAAGGTTTATCACTTTCCGCAACATATAATTTTCTAGTTAAAACGTTAAAATTTTTACTAACATCAGTATCGCTAATCGTAATAGTCACTATATATGTACCAGCAACTGTATAATTACAATAATAATCCACCGTGCTGCTATCAAAAGACCAATCTATATCATTAATAGAACTATTGGCCAATTTACCTATACCGTCATCACCACAATCAACCGTCAGATCAATGCTATCAATTTTATCCTGATTTTCAGCGATATACAAACTATGCAAATCAAAGCCAAATTTTGGCGCATCCAAAGTAGCCACATTGCCAAGAATATATGAATTACTGTTGCCAGAATCATTTTCTGGTGGGTTGGTCTGATCAGTTGAGCCAACAGAGGCAATATAAACTATCGCATTTACATCCATTAAGTTATTAACCATGATTTCCCCAGTCGTAGTATCAGTTTGTTCCGTGCCTTCAGATCCATTATTGACAGTTAACGTAACTTTATATTTGCCTAATTTTTTAAATCGTACCGCTACTTTCTGTTCATCCAGAAAATTTTGATTAGCATTAGTATCATAAGGATTTCCCGCACTATCTTCAGTCAAAATAACATAATTATCAGGACTAGCATCAATCGTCCAAGCATATTGTGATGAAGTTAACTCTCCTCCAGTGCTGCAACTGCCATCAAAATAATAAGTAGCAGGATTATGTTTATCAGGTACATCATAAATAAAACAACTAACCGGCGGCTCTGGCAATATAGTCACATCAACTTCAGTGTTATCGCTCACAGGATCAGCATTGTTATCTTGTCCATTCACTACTAAGGTGAATTTATAAGTGCCTGGTTCAGTAGGAGTCCAATCATATTTAGTTTGATCCTTGGCGTCAGCAATTTCCTGAGAATTAAGCAACCATTGATAACCGCTAATTTTACCTTGAATGGAAGAGGTGGAAGCATCAAAATGCCAAGTCTTGCCAACATACATATCAGTTGGCGCTTGATAATTTAGTTCCGCATTAGGGTTTTTTATAATTACTTTAAATGGAAAAGTATCACTAATATCACCCTGTTTTAATATCAATTTGAGATTATATGTACCCAAAGCCACTTCTCCGTTAGCATTTTTTGGGAAATAATATACAAATTTGCCATCGCCGTTTTGCATTGGTTCTTTATCACCATCAACCTGTAATTCAAAATCATTAATCAATTTATTATTTTGACCAAGAGACTTGCTGGCATCAAAAGTAATGCCCGCCGCCGCATCAGCTGGAGAAAAATCAATCACCGTATTTTTCACTGACGGTTTGGCAATATAATCGTAAACAATTTTCGTTGTCTGCTGATCAGCAGCGCCACTTGAATAAGCTACGATATTTGATTCGGTATTCGCAGGTTCAACAATCAGTCTAGCTGTGGCAATACCCGGAGCATATTTATCTGGATATTTACTATTAACTTTTAATTTTACTATATAAGTAGCAGAATCATAATAAGTACAAACTAAATTATTAGAGCTGCCATCTTCGGCATCGCCTGAACTATTAGGCACTTCATTGCACATGCCATTCTGGAATGGATCGATTTCATTATATTCGCCATTGCCATTTAAGTCCCAAAAATGTTGTAAACCCTCTACAGTTTCATTTGATGGATCAATCGTGCCTAAACTATCAAAAGTCACAGTGCATGGAGCTTTGCACTTCAAAGTGGAAGCATTTAATTTAACATTCACAAAATCAATTTTTTGCACTCCTTCTTGTAATTTATTAAGAGAATCATTGGCAGTGACGAAATTACTGTCCTTTGGATCATCAGTTAAGGTAATCATCAATCCTTGAGTACCGCAACTTTTTAAGCTGCTATAATCAATATAAACACAAGGATTAGTGGTGCTATTAGGCAGTGATAAAATAGAATTATATAGTTTCTTAACTGTATTACTATCATCCAGATCAACAAATATGCTATTCATATCAATATATTCAACCATCATTTGATACATGCCTTTCTGATAATCAGCACTAATAGCTGTGTTTAAATCTGTAATACATTGATCATAAGTATCCACACCACATAAACTGGCTGGTTTAGCGTAAATTTTCTCAATCCAATCTGGTATAAATGAAGTGGAAGGGGCAACATTAATTGCATCTTTCACACTTTTAGCACTGTTATAGGTTTCGCTATACTGATCCACGCTTTTCATGATGAAATCCAAAGTATTATTAACCTTTTGTAAATCATCGGCAATAGTGGGATCCAAGGCTTCCAAATCAGGAATCATAGGACTAATCACCTTCATGTATAAACCGTAAACATTATTCAAATTACTAGAAACCGTGCCTAAATCTGCTATTACATTATCCTTGGTATCATTATTAAAAGCGGTCGTGCCCTGAGTGGTTTCAATTTGTCCAGTGCCGGTTCCAATAATCTCTTCTTCTTTACCAGTCGGCGCCTGAATGACAGTATTGACTATGGCGTAAGAAGCCATAATTACCAAAAGGCCGATTATGGTATATTTAATCCCCTCTTTGCCCTTGTCAGCTGTTTCAGAAACACCGGAAAATAAATACAAAGAGCCGGAATAAATAATGCCTATCACCGCTACGAACCCCAAAAAACCTAAAGCAAAATTAATCACTGTCGTGATATAATCCCTGATATTATCAGATCTAGTAATAGCTGGATCATAAGCTTCCTTCTGCAGATCGTTTAATTGACCATCAAATTGCGTGAAACTCACAAATTGCTGATTGCCATACAAATATTCATCACAATTATAAAGATCATAAATCACATCATCAAAATTGACACAGTAACAAAAATAAGAACCGCTACTAGTATCATCAGAACTGGCCTTACAAGTAGCATTATCACCGTGAACTTGCTTGACATAGCTCTGAGAACATTGCGGACTGAACCAGTCTACATAAGCAGCACAGGCTTCAGAATCAAACACTGTTGAATTTCCATCATCAGCTAAAGCTGATTTAGTTAAAGGTCCAAAACACACAGTCACTAAAATTAATAAACAAATTTTAAGACCTAAATAATGATTTGCTTTGATAAACATAATTTATACATAAAATAATCTTTATATTTTAGCATAAATAAAAAGAACTAAGAACTAAGAACTAAGAGTTAAGAAATATTTGATGTAGATTTTTTAAAAAAATATTGCCTGACAATGATTTCAAAATTAAGAATTAAGAATTTCTTCTCTCACACTCACCTGATCAGCGGAATCTTGAAATTGGATTAAAGTTTTGGTTACCGCGTATGAACCGGCAGCCAGTAATATACCGACAATCGCGCCGATCATGGCTTTCTTAGCTTTATCATTCTGTTCGCCGGCAGCATAAGATGCTACATACAAATAACCAGCATACACAAAAGCAGCCACCGCAATAATAGCAATAAAAGATACCGCAAAGTTGCTGATGGAAGCGAACAAAGAATTAGCTTTTGCGACATTAATAGTCGTACCATAATCAGCAAAAATAATATCTTTCATAAATAATTCCGACAACCCAACCGTCATCAGCCCCACTGAAGCAAAACCAAGGTGTTTTTTCTGGGAAGTCGTATCTTCGGTGCTTAACATCATGGTAATACCATCTATAACCATGGTTAATACTGAAATCGCACCAATCAAAATTTCAATAAAGGTATATATACCTTTAAGTTCATACCCTCCGGCCAAAGCGGCTTGTCTAATGGAGTCAATCGACAAATAAACTTCTCCTCTTTCGCCAAACAATACTTTTTGAATAGCAATATCCGCTATGTATATCAACAACAATCCAATAATAATAGATCCAAGATATTTTTTAAATTCGCCAAGTTTTGATTCTGAATCAGAACTTGTTACCAAACTAACCCCCATAATAATTATCATCAAAATTGCTAACGGCGCTAAAATATATTTAACTAAATCCAATAAATAATAAATACCGCTAGTAATGTTTCTGATGCCTCTCTGGTCAATTGCCTTGGAGTTAATATCGCCTTCATAATTAGTTAAGCCTGTTTGGTCACCAATTTCCGTAACAGTGTCAGTAATAGCATTAGCATGTATTAACTTTATGCCTCCAAATATATTTAGAGCTAATATTAAGCCGATCAAACCAATTTTTATTTTTTTATTCATAAATCTACAAACTAAAGACTAATAACTACCCTCCCACTTTTCCACTCACAAAAGTCCCCACGATGGCAAAGGCTCCATAAACCACAACTAAACCAATAAAAGCATTAGTCATCCATTTCTTAGCTGTTTCACTGCGGCTTTCATCCTGAAAACTGATTACATAATAAATACCGGCTGCGATAAAAACCAAAATCAGTAAAGGTCCAATAAAACTGACCACAAAATTAGTTGCGCCAATAATTTCTGATAAGGCGGCATTGGCATCAATAGTTGGATTAAGTCCGCTAGTCTTAGCAATCTGATTGATATCTACTTTATATATAATTTTATCTATAAATGTTCCTGAAAAAAGCACGGTCAACAGTCCCAGGATACTAGCATATAATTTCTTTTTGGCTTCATCCAGAGCACTGTCATTCTTAAGCGCAGTCACTAATTGACCACCAGCAATAGCGGTAAACAAAGTAGCAATACTTCCTAAAATATACTTAATAAAAGTAATCACTATATTCGTCGTGTTCTTAAAAAGAGTAACTCTTTGACTGATTTCATAACTACTGCTGAAAGGTCCCCCATTTTTGAAATTTACGATTTCCGAAATTGGCATGGCCAAACCAAGAAGTGCTAATCCCAATACCATGTACAGTAACCCTTTTTTCGTTTCATCCAGCTGATCACCGCCCAAACCCAAAGCTACCAATTTAAAACCTGAATACACAATTAGAGCAATAGCAATCACGCCAATAATATATTTAGCATTTTTGGAAATTTTATCGACTAAATTTTCCGCACCAATAGTGCCAGAAGTCCCTACCGCATCAGGCAGATCACCAAACTGACTGGCATTAGGCAGTGGAAAAAATCCAGGGTTATTATCAGCGGCTGAAACTTTTATGCTATAAAGACTCAGCAACAGCAGTCCTAAAATCAAAATTTTTTTACCAGAAAACAATTTCATCCATTCAAAATTAAAAATTAAGAATTCAAAATTTCTATAAATTATACCTAAAATTAACCAAAACATCAATTTTTGCTTGAAAATGGATAACAATTCAGTCTATAATCACTCAGGATTAATTCCCGCTTTTTAAAAGTTAAATATGAAAGAAAATTTTATCAAAAATTATCTAAGCAATACGATTGAGGAATTTCATAAGATAACCTGGCCAACCAAGGATAGCGCTATCAAACTTACCATGATTGTTTTGATTGTTTGTGTGATTGCCATGATTGTGAACGGAGTGGTGGACTCTATTTTTCAACAATTATTTTCATATTTAATTTTAAAATAATTTATGAACCTGTCCCGTACGAAAGAAACGGGATTTAAAATTTAAAATCTCTAAAATGCCCAAAAGCACCAAAAAAATAAACAAAGCTGCTAAAAAAAATGATCAAAAAATACAGACAGGCTCTGATCAAGAAGAATTGCAGATTGATGATCAGTCGAAACCAAGCTTCTTTACGAGTACAGGCAAACAAGATCCTAGCGCTGGCAGAAGATGGTATGTTGTACATACTTATTCTGGCTATGAAAATGCCGTAAAAAAGGCTTTAGAGCAAAGAATTGAAACCATGGGCATGCATGATTTTATTTTTAATGTTATCGTGCCAACTGAAAAAGTGATGGTTATGAAAAAAGGTAAGCTTGTAGAAGAAGAAAAACGTATTTTTCCAGGTTATGTTTTGGTAGACATGACTGTAACTGATGCTTCTTGGTATGTAGTCAGAAACACGCCTAATGTTACCGGCTTCGTAGGGTCAGGGACAGTGCCTGTGCCTGTTTCCGCTGATGAGTTCAAAATTATTAAGCGACAAATTGGACAACAGGAACCAGTGTTCAAAATTGATGTTAATGTTGGCGATACTGTCACAATCCGCTCTGGACCGTTTGCGAGATATCAAGGCGTGATTAACTCTGTCGACGATGAAAAAGGTAAAGTTAAAGTGTTAGTTAGTATTTTTAATCGAGAAACTCCAATTGAACTTGATTTTGATCAAGTGCAGAAGAAATAATTTTAAAGGATTAAGAACTAAGAATTAAGAACTAAGAAAAATAAAGTATAAAAAAACACTTAGATCTTAACTCTTAGCTCTTAGTTCTAAATTATGCCTAAATTCACGTGGATAACTATATTTCTATCAATATTTATCACTGTGGTGGTAACAGAAGTAGTTATCAATGAATATACATTGAATCAAACAGGATCTCTGGCGGCTAACGTCTCTCAAACTGAAACTAATATCAATAATGAGAACGACACTAGTGTCGCGGACATTGCTGCTCTGACAACAACTGATGAAAAAATTGAAAAGAATTCCACAACAGCCAATGATCAAATTATTCCAATTATTGATCAGCCAAGTATTACCGAAACGATACTAACTAGTGCTAAAATTGCTAACGCAGTAATCAAAGAAATCGAATTCAATGGTCAAATGTTTGATTTCCTCAAAATAGACTTTCCAAGCCAATACATAATCCAACAGAATATATTCAGCGGCCAATCTTACATAGGATTAGCTTATGAAATACATTTTCAAAGCCCTCTGGATGCCGAAGAATATTATATGGAATTAAAAAACAAATCTGCGGCACTGGACTTTGCAAAAGTTAATGAGAATAATAGTTTTGGAGAAAAATCCTTTTATATAAATAATAAAAACAAAGAAAATACCGTATTTCTAATTTGTAAAGTGGGAACAGTTATATATGGATTTAACTATCCCCATAGCAGTCACGCAATTTTCAAATCCATAGTCGCCTATTTTAAATAACATTTATTATAAATTTATGTCAAAAAAAGTAATTAAAATCATCAAGCTACAAATTGGAGCTGGTAAAGCAAATCCCGCTCCCCCCGTTGGTCCAGCTTTGGGTCAAGTTGGCTTGAATATTCAGCAATTCTGTAACGAATTTAACGAAAAAACCAAAACCGCCGGCGATTCTATTCTGCCGGTTGCCATCACGGTATTTGACAATAAAACTTATACTTTTATTGTTAAAAGGCCACCTGCCGCAGAATTAATCAAGAAAAAAATAAACTTAGCCAAAGGCTCAGGTGTCCCTAACAAAGACAAAGTCGGCACTCTCACCCAAGCACAATTAAGAGAAATTGCCATCGAAAAAATGCCTGATCTTAATGCCAATGACGTTGAAGCCGCGATGAATATAATTGCCGGTACGGCTAGGAATATGGGAGTAAAAGTAGAGTAAAAACTTTACAAACTAAACCTGTGGGAGCCTTACCACTCATAGCCCAAAGCTCATAGCTCAAAGCTAAACAAGGCGCCATTACCACTTAAAATTTTTTTATATGAAAAAACACGGTAAAAAATATCTAGAAGCAATCAAAAAAATCGCCAAAAACAAATATTACAATTTGGAAGAGGCGGTAACTTTACTTCCACAAGTATCCACCACCAAATTTGATTCCAGCTTAGAAATTCATATCAAATTGACAGTTGATCCCAAACAAGCAGATCAGCAAATTAGAAATACCGTAGTCTTGCCTCACGGTACAGGAAAAACCGTGAAAATTATTGCCTTTGTTAGTGATGATAAGGTAAAAGAAGCTTTGGAAAACGGTGCCATCAAAGCTGGCGGGGCAGAATTAATTGAAGAAGTGCAAAAAGGTTTCTTGGATTTCGATAAAGCCATTGCCACTCCTGATATCATGAAAGATCTAGCTAAAATCGCTAAAATTCTTGGTCCAAAAGGTTTAATGCCTAGTCCAAAAGCCGGAACTGTCTCAAAAGATGTCGCTAAAACTCTTGGAGAAATGATGAAAGGACGTATTGAGTATCGAAATGATAAACAAGGAATTTTGCATAATTCTATTGCCAAAATTTCTTTCTCTAAAGAAAAACTTTTGGGAAACATCAAAGAATATTTGAAAGCAGTCAAAGCTTCTAAGCCAACATCATTGAAAGGCACTTTCATTGAGTCTATCACCCTTGCTCCAACCATGGGTCCTGGTATTAAACTTGATGTTAATACCGTAATGAAAGAAGTGTGACCCCCCCCTTGGGGAGTCGTCTAATGGTAGGACAGCGGCCTTTGAAGCCGTATGTGAAGGTTCGATTCCTTCCTCCCCAGCCATCTGCTATATATAGAGTTAATTTCTGGACTTTGTTCTTTAGTCATGCCTCTTTTCTCTGGTTCTAACCCTAAGTATTCTTCTTCAAGAGATTTATAGCTCTTTTTTATAGGCACAAGACAATCTTCAAGGTTAATACTTAATCTGGCATCTTTAAGTATAAAGTTCTGACCGAGAGAAACAAAGATCTCTCTTTTCTTATTAATATCGCCTTCATTAAAATGACTTCTAGCATAAGTAACAAACTTAAAGGTCTTCTCAGTTAATTCAAACCACCTCTCCCCTCTTTGCTCTGTATTTTGAATACTGCCTTTAAGCTTGGTTATTTCTTCTTTTAGTTTTGCTCTTTCGCTTACGAATTCTTCATCACCTATAAAATCTCTATATCGCATTCTTGTAAGATTATCTAACTGAGTTTGCAAAGTATTTAAGGTGTTTAATTGATTCTCATAGATTTTGCCTTTTGTATCGACCTCTTTGTCATTATTGCTATTTAATATTTCCATGGACCAATCATAGAACTCAGGCAGGATTGTTAAGCTTTCCAATTCTTGATCTATCTGTTTCTCTAACTCATCTGAGCTAATAGATTTGTTTTGTGAACACTTATAATCTTTTCTCCTCTTAGTACAATGATAATAAGTATAGCTCTTAGTCTGATTTGTCTTTTTGATATATTTAATTTTTGTTTCTGCGGTAATCATACAGCCACATTCACCACACTGAATAACACCTGTAAAAGGGAAATCATGAGTCTTAGGTCTAGGCTTACCTTTTCTACCCAAAATCTCTTGGACCCTATCATATTCTTCAAGAGTAATCATAGATTCATGTTTCCCACTATAAACAGTACCTTTCCATTCAAAATTTCCAGTATAAAAGATATTTGTAAAAAGTTTATAAATACCACTTGTAGATAAACTCTTATTCCCTAACCTCCTTGTTTTTCTGGTTTTAAATCCCCATTCATTATTTGCAATAGCAAGTATTTTTGGTGGCGTATAAGCTCCTGTAAGCATCAAGTCCCACATCTTTCTTATTAAATCGAATCTTTCAGGATCTTTTACAATAGTCTTCTCTACAAGATCAGGCATATAACCTTGAGGTGGTAATGCGGTAAACCAGCCTTTATCTCTTTTACTTTGCATACCTCTTTTTACATTCTTACTCAAATCAAGAATAAACTGATTAGCTATTCCACTCTCCACATTAAATATAAGAACGTTATCTTCTGGTCTATATTCCCTATCAATTGTTTGAATTGATTTCAAGATTCCTCTCTGAAGTAACCATTGAATCCTTGCACTATCAATAGGGTTTCGACTCAAGCGGTTAATTTGCCAACACATAAGCCCTTCAGCTTCCCCTCCTTCTATCCTTTTAAGCATTTCATCAAATACAGGTCTATTCTCAGGCATTTTTGCAGATTTGGATTCTTTGAATATCTCAATTATATTCAGGTTAAGATTCTTAGCTAACTCTTTTAATCTATCTATCTGATCATCAATAGATTGCACTTGTCTGTCCTCTGATTCGGAAGACTTACGAGCGTATAAGAAATATTTTGGTTTTTCCATATAATATATTACAAAATGGGCAACTCTGGCGACCCAACATCAACCCAAAGGCTTTTGCTGGCAGAATTGCCCACTTTATACAGCAAGAAAGAGTCTTTAGGTATTTTCGATATTGGGTCGCATCTAAATTTTAAACACTTAAATTTTCAAAATCAATCATAACTTAAGTTATGGGGTAGCTATAAATGTTTATCAATCTTTGCCTTAGCTTCTTCTTTTTCCTCTTCAATTAGCTCTAAAGCTTCTTTTATATCTTGTTTTAAAGAATCAAGAAAAAAAGGTGATTTAATATTTGATTCCTTCATAAGTCCAAATTCAAAGAATTTTTTATATAACTTCATTATTCCTAACAACCCTTCAAGATTACAGAATGATTCTAATTGTTTTTTAAATAAGTCCAAAAGTTTTTGATCTTCATTACTTATAAGATTAATTCCTGCTAGTACATTTACATATTCGACCATATACATTTTTTTGCATAATTCCTTATAGCAATGGACCGCATTATCCCATTTTGCTTGTAAGGTAGCATTTGGCTCTCTTATGTTAGGATCTGAAGACGTAAAATAAGATGATTTATCATTTACACTTTCATTATTAACTTTATCACGGTGAGTTTCTATAAGGTATATAGTCATTACATATGTATCCATATAACTTATAGCTAATTCAAGATTTAACGCCGCAACCCGTACATCTATAATTAAGAGACCTAATAGATTGAATAAATTATTTATTCTATTAAGCTCTCTTATTTGATTATTCTTTTGAGCATCTTTTATTAGCAAATCTTCTTCACCCGCAGTAAGAAGACTTTCTTTGCCTATAGTGTCATATTTCAAATTCTTGTCTGCAAATAGCAATTTTGCTTTGTCTTGTAATGACATGTTAGGCGTTATTTTTTTAAAATTAATTGTTGATGTCATATTTTTAAATTTTAAGTTTTGAGTGAAAGCTTTTTAAATAAGCATTAGTAAGTTCAAGATTAAGTGATTCTGTAATGAAACCATTTGTTTCATCTATATTCCTCATAAATTGACTCATTATAATTGATTCAAGCATTTCCAAATTATCTTGGTTAGCCTCTAAAACAGTTTTAACAAGCTCTATATCTTGATTTAAAGTTTTTGATACTTCTTTTGGATTATTTTTAATAAAAGTGAAGTATAGAATTTGATAAACCAAACGTGTAAATTGTTTAATTTGCTCTTTAGTTAAACTCTCAAAATTATATGTAAGTTCTTCTTCAAGATCCCGTAAAAATTCATCAAGTGTATATTTTACTTTACCTTGCAAAACTTCTGTAGCTGTAAAGTCCCATTCCATAGTAATAAGGTTAAGAAATAGTTGTTTTGCGTTCAAAGATAGCTCTTTCTATAATTTCCATTTTATTTGCAAGCTTGGAAATTTCTATAGCTTTAATAGCCTGTCCTGAAAGAACGCCTATGCAGTTTGCTATTTTCACATCCAACTCTCCGCTTCTGACTCTGTTTATAGTATCTTCAAGTAATATAAGCACATCATTTGCTTCTTGAATTTTTATAATAGGAAGAGGGGTTTGAATTTTTATTAAATTATTTTTTCCTCCTTTTGATTGAGAATTGTTTTTCTCTTCATCTGTAATTTCCGGATTGTGAAAGTAGCAATAATCGCTATTTATCATTGCATTAGATGAACAAACGCTACTATCTATTTTTATAAATTTACATTTCATTAGACTAAATTAATATATAAGAATTGACCTTCACATATTCACAAAAGCTTAAGTCCAAGGACTTATCATTGGATTAATAGGCTTTGTGAACTTGTGAACTTTGTTTCAGCTATACTTCCAATAAGATCTTTAAATCCAGATCTTTCTATAATATCTCTAATTCTTTCTCTAGGTATCAAATATAGTGTATTGCCTTTACCACCTCTTCTTTTTCTGTCTTTTTTATCGCATATCAACTTGCTCCTTTTAAGAAGACTACCAATACTTTTTGCCGTAGGAGCATATTGATCAAACACATCAATTTCTAAGCCTTGAATTACAAAATTTCTTAAATCCTCATTAGAAAATTCCAAAATATGCTCTTCTGAATTTTTCAAAAGATTAGAAAGATATTTCAGCGCATGATAAAGCCTGTCATTATCAGTACAATCTTCTTCATCAAGCTCTTCTTTGCTTATAAGATATTCAAACAAATCGGCATCATCTATCGTGAAATAGCTCTTAATACCGCAAATAATAGCAAGAATATCCGACCTTCTACCATAAACACCTTTATCTTCAAGCCTTAGCTGCTTACATTCAATTTCTTTAATTATCTCTCTGCCATATTTGAGGCATATACAAAAAATATCATTTGTTAGATTTTGAAATGAGCTTCTCTCATCTTCTGTTAAAGCATAGATGCTTTTCACTTTCTTTGTATTTCTGACTGTATTTATCAATATTGCTCTGCTAATGAAACTTTCATCAAAAGAAGCTTTATTTACACTAAATGTTTTAGTTCCGAATGTCCTAAATATCTGTATTTGATTTGAGCTTCCTTTATTATCCAAATTTACTATTTCTTTTGTACCAGACGCGTAAGCTCCAGTATTAAGTATTCCCGTCATTACAGACTTCTCATCCTTATCTAATTTTTCAAACTCATCTAAATTCACAGAAGCTCTTAGGTAATGAATTTTCCTTACAATTGAAGCTATACTGCTCTTGCCCCCGAAACATCCATGATAATGAAGCTTTGCCATTAAATTCTGCAATGTACTTTTGCCAGTGTTTCTTTCTCCGTCGAGTAACAAATAAAATGTTTTGCCTAGCAACCCTAATAAATAGCTATGGATGATATGACAAACTACAATATCTAACTCATTTAGATTTATAAAATCATAGTAGTTACTTATTTTTGTTTTGATAGCATCATAAACAATATTTGGCTCTTTCATTTTATTTTCCAAGAAATTCTTTATACCTTCTGCATTAACGGCATTTACTATGTTTCCTTGAAACCAAAGATGATCTTGGGTGTTGATGACATACCTCTTACCGTTATAGTCAAAGAAGCTATACTTAGCTGTTTTACCCTTACTATCTTTAATTTCTACATGGTCCCCATTTTCAAATATAGCAAAGGCTTTATACTTCATTTCCATTGCTATAAAGACTACATGGTAAAACTTAGATTCAATTATTCCAGACAAACCGACATAATTAATCTGTGAGTTGATTTGTAAAAGCTCTTTAAGCATAAAATTTTATTTAATAGTAATATTTTTATTTCTGCCATATCTTGCCCAGTAAGCATAGAATGTATAGCAAGGGAGATAATGTCCTTGATGGACCTTAAGAAATTTATCTTTTGACGACACCCAATCCATTTGAATTTCTTCAGGGATTTGGTAATATTTTTTTGTAAACATGATAGTTTGAATTAGCGATTAATAAGTATTTGTTTGAAGCCTGTACTTATTTTTTCGCTATGGCGGTTTATATAGACAATGGATCATATAGAACTTGGTTTAGAATATTTTTCGTACTGTTCTTTTGTAATTGGTCGATAGATGCAAGTCATCAAAGTAAGCAATTTAGTTGCTTTCTCAAGAGCTTTATCTCTAGCTATTTCTATTCCGAAACGCTTTTTATAAAGCTCAATAAAAGAATCAAGTTGTGCTTCTGTAATCTGCATCTAGATAGCTCAAATTAAGTGTTATAGATTCTTGTCTTCAAAGCCTTAATTGCATTAGCAAAATCCATGGGCTCTACTCTTATCTCTTTACAAAAATAAGCCCTTATAAGTTCATCAAGATTCTTATCTCTCTTAATATAAAAAATTGCTTTTGATGGATCTTGCTTATTTACATAGTGGATCTTGTATCCATAACAACAAAAACTGGCTATCAAATTAATATCCGAAGAACTGAAAAAATACGAATCAGCAAATTTGTGTTGCTCTACAAACTGCTTCTCTGTGGTTTGGTTTTCCATATAATATAATTTAGGAAGTAAATGCTTTTAGATTCATGCACAATAAAAAAGCACTAATAGAAATAGTGTTAAGCATTTAGGTTAAACAAATTGAAATTAATCAATTTCAATCAAAACCATGATTTATATTGCCTTTTAAAGGGATAATTATATGGCAAAAAGCATATTTATATTGCTAAATAAGCATATTAATCATGTTAATTAATTAACACTTTGATTAATGCTCAAAGAGCTTTCATGCAACTTAAATCAGGATTTAAATATTTTTTTGTATCAACATCACTCAATATAATTTGCTTCACCCCAGATTTATCGCAAATATCATTTATTTTTTTGACAGCGTTACTTATAGTAGACCTTTTCCCATTTTTATCAGCTAACTCTTTACACCATTTCTCACCTAAATCTTTAAGAGACATGTGTTTCTTCTGATTTTTTGTATCATAGAAAAATTTAATAATTTTTATACATAAAGGAGAAAGACTACTGTATTTCTCTGATTGATTGCTATTAACTAACATATATAAACCTTTGGAAGTATCTTTAAAATTATCACCGCCAAGATACAAAAATATGTGCTCATCCAATTCAATACTTCCATTAGGAATTTTGTATAAATCTTTGTCATTTTTTTCTTTTGGTTCTATTCCTTCTTGTAATATATCCTCACCATTAATGCTCTGATACTCTTCAACAAATAAACAAATATCATCAAAAACATTCTGAACACTATGTTTTAACTTATCAAACTGTTGTTTATCATAATTTAATTGAGGTAAATCTAGATATAATGAAGCAAGTGGTTGATTATAATAAGCACCATAAACATTATACAATCTAACGTAATCCCAACAATTATGCTTAGTTGGATATGTTATCAGTATATCTTTTAAATCCCCATAAAGCTTAGTATTTATATCAAAAAATTGCTCTATAAATTTATTATGGAATTCATCATCGTTCATTTGCTTTTGTAAACAGTACATAAAACTAGTCAACTCATTAACAGCTTTTTGCACTTTAGAAAGAATTTCCTGTGAATATGGAAATGAATTATAATAATAATTAACATCTACAATATTTTCTAAAAAAATCCTAAGCTGATTTTCGCAATTTTCATCAGAATACCAGCCAATGCCAGTATGCTTTAAACAATATTTCCTATATGTAGGAACAAATGAGTGTAGATTATATTTATCATAAAACAAGATCTTAAAATCAGAAAATATTGGCAAAATTTTATTTATAATTGGTAATGTTAATTCTTTTTCTACTTCATATGAGGTACGTCTATTTTTATAATCGAAGTCTGTTTTCAAGACATTATTATTATAAATTGCATCTACAAAATAAATGGTTATGTATTTGATTATATTGTCTTCATTTTGATTAAACACACCTGATTCTTGAAAATTTAAATTTTGTATTTTTTCGTTTGCAAGCCTCAATCTATTTAAAATATATTCTAACTTAACCATCTAATATTAATTTAATCTAACAGCATTTTATCATTTGTACTTTTTTTGTGAATGTAATAAAGTAAATTTGACCTCATAGATCGGGAAAAATGCGCTATTTTTGTGCATTTTGCATACACACCAGTAAGCTGGGGCATCCAGTGGTTCATGGTGTGTTGCGCAAGCTCGCTCTATGAGGTCACCCACGGATGTCCCTTTTGCTATTTAAATTATGAAAAAAATATTGTTTATTGTCTTATTACTTACTCTAAATATTTTAAGCATTGATCAAACTAAAGCTTTTTCACTAGAATGTAATGACTTAGATGGCTCATCTATATTTGGTTACGATAGCTTTGAAGATGAATATAAATATATTGGATCAATAAGTAATAAATACGATAGTAATTCAATAGCAAATGAATATGGAGCTGGAAGTAAATACGAAACAGATTCAATTAACAATGAATATGGCGACTTTGGTAGTAAATATAGCTCTTATAGTGCATTTAATGAATATGCAAGTTATCCACCAATTATAATTAACGATGACCTCGAATTTATAGGTTATTTAACAATCAATGAATATACTACGCCTGCAATAAATTCTTATAATGCACTTGCATGTGCATCTGAATCGCTACAATCTTCAATATCAGAACATGAAGATATAACTTTTGAAGAAATACCTGAAAGTTCTTATATATACGAAGATAACAGCACTGATTCGGTTTGTATTGATACAGAAAATGGATTTTTAGGCTCTGATGGTATGTGTTATTGCAATAAAGGATATGAATGGAGCGATAATGAAAATAAATGTATTGTTATTATTAATAATGAAGTTTGTGAAGATTTATATGGAAATGCTTATTCAAATAATGGAACTTGTTCCTGCAAAGAAGGTTATTTAGTGAATCAAGATACCACTGCTTGCATTACACCAACAGAAAGTTGTCAAGAATTATATGGCGAAAGCAGCTATAGTGATGGAGTAAAGCAAGACAATGGTTTATATAATTGTTACTGCAAAGAAGGCTATTATTTTAATGATAATATGCAATGTGCTTTAAATGTAATAGATACAACAGAAAACAATACTAATAAAACTGATCAGTCTCCATTTTATGACTTATTAATATCAAATAAAAATTATACAGCTATAATTTGGCTCTACAATCACAGTATCATCTCTGGTTATCCTGATGGCAGTTTCAAGCCAGAAAATACGATAAATAGAGCAGAATTATTAACTATTCTTGTTAGGACAACGTCTGCAGCAGAGGATTTAAATTATGCAGGTGCATCAGTGGAAACTCCCCCTCCTTGTTTTACAGATGTAGATGTGGATGCTTGGTATAATGCATATGTTTGTACAGCAAAAAAATATGGTTGGGTAGAAGGATATGATAATAATACTTTCAAACCAGATCAACCAGTAACTAAAGCGGAAGCGATCAAAATGTTATTAGTTATACATAATATACACACAACTAGTATTATATATAATTCTGCATTTGAAGATGTGAAAGCAACTGATTGGTACGCTCCTTATTTACAAATCGCAAAAGACAAAGCCATCTTAGAAGAAACAGGCACATACTATGATCCAAATGGAAATATGACTAGAGGGAGTATAAGTGAAAGTTTATATAGATTAATGAACCAATAATTTTATGAATTTATTACAAAAACTTACTTTAAATAATGTTTTAAAAATCGTAGCAATCATAGCTATTACATTTATCACAGTTTCTATTTCATATTATTTTTTAGTAAGCAAACCAAAGATTGCTAATGAGAAATTAGCATTCGATAAGGAACAACAAATTGCATTCAAGAAAGATGCAGAAATGAAAATTAAACTTGAAAATGATAAAATAGCAAAAGAAACACTGTTAACTAACAGCAAAGAATGTCAAAATTACCAAACCGAAATAGAAAATAAGCTCAAAAAGAATGATGTTTCAGGATCAAAAGGTGCAGTAGTGAATGAATTAAAAATGATTTTTTATAGTCCAAAATTAAATACTTGTTTATATACATATAGAACATTTGTAGCAAATTTTACAGAAGACGCTTTCACTATTATTAATGACAATTATAGTTTAGTGAACATTTATACTAATGAAATTTTAATGACTATTAAAACTAAAGGTGATCAAGATCCATCATATCAATTTCAAAAATCTGAATTTGATAATTTTGTGGATTTATATAAATAAAACTTAATTATTAGCATCTAAAGCCTAGGTTTGGGATTTAAATTTTACATATCCAAAGCTATAATTTATATTCTGAATTATGGAATATTTCAGGATTTTTTGTTAAATTTTCATAAAATAACATCTTATAATTTATGAAAAAACTTTTAGCTTGGCTATTCGGAACTAAAAAAGGATTAGCTACTGTAGCCATAGCTTTTGTAATAGCTTCAAATTCTAATAACAACACTTCACAAAATACACAAACTGATGCTCTTCAGCTTAATACAAAACAAGATACTGAACAGACTATAAATTCTAGATATCAAAATAATTTAGACGAAAATGCAAATACTGAAACAATAAATCAACAACAGAAATTATATCAAGAATCTTCTACTTATAAAAACCAACAGCAAACTGCTCCACAACCTACAAACGAAATCAAATATTATACAAATAGCAAAGGTAATACTATTCAATCCCCTACCTATTATAATTCAGCTCCGTCAGGTGCAACTGCTAAATGTAATGATGGAACTTATAGCTTCAGTCAAAGCAGACGTGGCACTTGCTCACATCATGGAGGAGTTGCTCAGTGGCTATAAATTGATTTGTTATTCAATTAATCAATTATAAAGAAGCCATCATAGGTCTAAAATTTGGCGTTCTAACTTCAAATTCATGTGATGGAATATTAGTTAACCCCAATGATTCCAAAAGCATATCTTCCCTACATAAGCCAAGTAAGTTCCAATCATTTTCTTCAAGTAAAGTACTTAAATCACTCATCAAAACCATAAGTGGATCATTGGTAATACCCATAATAGATCTATACATAGTAAAACCATGCTGTTTACTATTATCTGTAAAATCAATAACTACTCTATCAGTAGGATCTTGTAAAACAGCTGAATCAACAAATATTCTTCTAGCACCATCAAATCCTTTAGGAGTTATTGCGGTTACAAAATGGTATGGCGTAACCAGTCTTTGGGGTACACATAATGCCGTTCTTATATCAAATTGATCTCTAGGAAGCTCATTTCTTAACCAATAAGTAATCGTAGATGAAGTATGTCCGCATAAGCCAGATTTATAACCTTTCTTTTCTAAATATACCTCTCGTAACTTATCCCTAACTTTAATAAACCTATCTAACAAGGGCTTCAATTTTTCGATGGCTGTAGATAGATTTGGTATGCTTTGTACATATTCTCGAACTGTCAATGGACATTCTATTAATAACTGATTGAGCATTAAATGTAGGGTTAATTTAAAAGAAGTGATTCTACCATATTAGAGCAGGTTGTCAAATACGCTTTAAGCTAATTTGAATATAAACACTTTTCTAACATCCTCCACCACGCCCAGCCAAATTGAATAAATAATTTATTCGTATTTTTAAATAATCTTCATTACATCATGATTTCCAGCTCAACATCTTTATATTTCTATAGTGCTTTTTTACAAGGCAATGCAGCCTTAATCGGTTTAATAGCAATATTTATAGTTTACAAAAAACAATATCTAGATGCATCATTTAATAATTTAGAAAAAATAATTATTAACTTTCTAAGTGAAAGATGTGGTATCGCGATTCTTTATAAAAATATTTTTGAATATGAAAATTATAATGAAAAATTTTTTCAAGTAAGAGAAGAAGCTAAAATTTCAATAAAAGAATCTATGAATAGCCATGTATGGCATAATATCTTTGATGAACTTAAAAAGATTAATAATCAAAGAGAAACGCTATGGGAAAAAGCGTCTTTAACTATTAAATTAATATTTATCATTTTAAGTGCAAGCATTATTAGCCTTCCTTTAAGTGACTTAATCCATTTAAACATATATCTGGAAATTATGCTTTTTATTATTTTTGTTATTGCGGAAAGTTACACATTAAGATTACTTTTTATTTTTATTAAAAATCAATTATCAAAATAATCACTAATATAAGTCTTTTTAAGGGGACTATAAATTAATTTGTTTTTCAATTAATCAAATATTCTAACTATTACATGCGAACTTAAATTAAATAAATAATAAATTAAAAACTAGAAAAAAATCAAAAAAAATTTCCAGCCCCATTGACCCCTTTTTGAAAATCCAATCAAAGCCCGATCACTGAATATAATTTTCACATTTTCAAATATATCAGAAAAATAATCTTGCTTTTTGTCAAATCTATAAATAGAATAATATCTAAATTATTTTTTATGATTATAATCATATGCACTATTTGAAAGATCCACAATCTGAAGAACTAGATTTTGGTTATAAATCACCAATTTCATCTGCTCAAGATGACAGATTATCTCTGCAAGATACTTTCAGTAGACTTGAAGATGGAATTTTTACACCTCAACAGTCCAATATTCAAGTCACACCTCAACTCATTCAAGCTCAAACTTTAGATGACCAAGCTATACTAAAAGCAGTAGCATCTGAAAGGACTCCTTATAGTAGTTTTGATGCTTTTGCTCAATTAATAGCTAGAAAAATGCTAGCATTAAGAATAGAAAATGGAGCTGAATTAATCTTACCGCTTGTATCATTTATAAAAAGAACTATAAAAGCATTAGGTAATGATGCTCCGCAAACATTAGCTGGATTGCAAGCTCGTATATTAGAAGAATCAAACTTAGATTCTCGTATTCAATTATCAATGCTACTCGGAGATACGGCTACTTCATTTGCGGCAGGATGGATTACCAATAGACACCTTCATAGAGTAATGAGAAGTGAAGAATTGTATCGATACGCTAACGGAATGGCAATTGGAGGCTATGTTGAAGCGATAAGCTTAGCTTTGAGAGATGTATTACATAGTAACAGCAAATCAGTACCAAACAAATTACAACCATTAGTAGATAGATTTCCAAGTGGAGTACGAGTGTTACATGCTTTACAGCCAAAAAAAATACCTAAGGATATGATTAATTAATATTTACAATGTTATTAGATAACTTTACTTATAATAGAGCCAAGGAATTGTCGAGAGAACCATTAAATAGTGTGGATATAGAATTAGACTCCACTCATCCATTTGTAAAATTTATAAAAGACAATATAGGTAAATTTACAAGCACATACGGGATAATATATATATATATATCTGTCAAGCAAAATGCGAAAATTATTGCCTAATATGGTTTTTAAAATAATTAATTTGATTTAAAATATAGTTGTGCAACATTGGATATCTATTATTGAAGCTTCTTTTCTAGGATTCAAAGTATTGCCCTATTTTAACAATTTCAAAAAAAGAATTATCAGATCACCAAAATTTTATTTTAGCGATACTGGTCTGGCAGCTTGGCTACTCAACATAAGACAGGCCGATAGTATTTGGTCAAGCTATATGAATGGAGCTCTATTTGAAAATTTGATCATGTCGGAAATACACAAATTTATTAATAACAATGGACTGCATACCCAAATTTATTTTTACAAAGATTCAAATGATTTGGAATGTGACTGTATTATCGAATGGGATTCAAAACTTTACCTAATTGAAATCAAGTCTGCACAAACAATAAAAAAGGAATTATATGCAAATTTATTGAAATTTAAAAAATTAGAGAGAAATGTAGATAAATTATATTTAATTTATGGTGGAGATAAAAATTACAAACTTACCGATATAAATGTAATAAGCTGGAAAAATGTTTGCCAAGCTATGAAAGAGATTTTTGTCAAATAGTGAGGTAGAAGTTTAATTTATAATGGTCCCGCAAAATTAGACACGAAAAAATGAAAAATAAGATAGAATGATTTTACAAAATAATCATTCTAAAAACATGGGAAATGGTAAAAAACACTATCGATGTTACTCCTCTACTGGATTCCTGCCGGAGTTTACCCCAATGGAGATGGGGGCAGGAATGACTGCTGACGATAAATTAAAATTTTTTCAAACCATTTTCTGCTTGATCCCATATCACCAGTAAGAACTAAAACTTCCATCTTTTCTTTCAAATATAAACTGAGTATATCTATATGTTCACGCCTCTCAGCTATAAGAAGAATTTTACCTTTATCTTTATTTTGTAAAGTATGTTCACAAATCAAATTATTTCTATAGAATTAAATTTGTTAATCACAGTGCTAAATGTTTTAGCAGGGATATGATGACATTCATCTACTATCTTATATACATATTCAAAAGTAAATGAAGGATATTTCTGATACGAACGATCTCTGCATTTACCTTTTTGGAGTTTTAGACAAATTCCTTCTTTCCATTCATTATCACAAACAGGCATATAGCCACTTTTACCGCTACTTCTATTCTCCCACCTCTTTGAAAAAACATCTTTCCTGCCTTTAAAAATATCAATAAATAATAAAACTTTTTCTTTGGAGGAAAGGTTAGACATATAATTTTTTCATAAATCACTTCAAATCATATCTTGAAATACAAATTTTAAAAAGTTCCTTCATCTTTACTAAATATACCACTAGAAATTGGTGTTCTGGTCTTTGCAAAATATTCACATAAAACTTCCCAAGCTACTTGATATACTTCCTCTGAAGTTGAGGCTCCTGACACTTCCCCTGATAACGGTTTACTCATATAATTTGAACTAATATGATATTTTTTCCCTTCAACTTGAATTAAAGGCTGTTGGCCATATATTTCCTCACCTTTCTCGTCTCTCCAAAATAACTGTAAATGATAATAAACTATAGTTCTTTTAATTTCTGGCGCTTTAGTGGATTCTGCCAAAACTTGTTCTCTTGTCTCTAACGTTATTTTGTCACCAGATTCACTCAAGTCTGCCTTATTACCGCTTCCGTCAGTAATAATCTCAGAGCCATTACCGTCTACTTGCCCCAATTTTATTTCTGTCATAAATTTATTAATTAGGAAACAACACCTAGACCATAGCATCTCTCTTTCTCTCTGTCAAGTTTTATTTTGATGAAATCTAAGATAAAATTAATTATTTAAATTAATATTTAAACACGCCTATTATTTCAAGATTTTATGGAAAAATGGTGCTGATTTTGCTCCTGAATTTTTGTATCAAATAGCAAAATAAAAATTTAATTTATTTCTAATTCCATTCTTTAAATTAATATCTTAGTTTTTATTTAAATTCTGCAATTTTCATTTCCCCGCAATATCCCTTAATATATTGTTCTAGCCGGATTGATATTTCAACCAATTGAGGATTTTCCTGAGATAGTTTTTTGCATAATAAATAAAGAGCAACAGTTACACCGAGATTACGAGTTAACTGCCGCCTCCCCCAACTTGGCGTAATATTTTTCGAGCGATCCACCTCAACTCTGGCAGTGATAGTAGAAATTAATCCATCTGATTCTTTGGTACTAACGCCAATAGAAAAATAATCCGCTTTCCCTTTTTCCCAATAATTGGCATAACCAGTGGTGCCGATTGTTATTGATGTTTGTGTGTTGGACCTATTGAATAAACCGCTACTTGCTAAAGCTATTGTGTCTGGCTCAGCAATTCTATCCCATTTCAAATTTTCATTGGGTACCCCGACATACGCTTTCAAAAGAGGATCGTACCAATTCAAATATGTATCCAATATATTAGTTGCCCCCTCAATAGATGTCATTAAATTGGCAAGTAATCCACATGTGAAACTCTCACCAATGGAAATCTTTCCTCCATTTAACTTTTTTTTAATTAAAAGAAAGATTTCCTGCCAGACATGCCTATTGAGCTTCTTAGTATCTTGAACATCAGGCGTCAGCGGATCTTCTACGGTTTGAGAATCATACAAAAGAGCATTAATCCTACTATTTGCGTCTTGAATCACATCCAGAAACGCCATTATCTGATACATCGTTAATATGGCGGCAACCTCTTGGATTGCTGTCCTTTTATCTTCTGGGCTCTGTATAGTTTTAGGTGAAAAATCAAAACATTCTGAAACAAATGTTCCATGATTCCCAGCAAATGACATGATTTCACCAGCTCTTTCGCCACTAGCGAAACCATGAGCTCCAGCTATTATCTGGCAATTGTTTAACCCAGCTTCTTTCGCCAAAGAAAATCCCTCTGTAATACACAATGAAGCGAGTGATCTCAAATCGCCTGGTAAACTAGAATATCTTACTAAACCACCCTGTAAATATTGTGAACTTTTATCATTTGAAGCTAAAGCATCTGCCTCCATACCAGGAGCAATACCACTATTACATAAAAGGCCAATTTGCTGCTGTAATAGCATAGGATGTAGCAATCCCCCCAGTCTATATCTTAAATTTCTAAGCTGGGAAAGATCAAAATTCTCTAATTGCTTAACTAAACTGTGTATATCTTTACCTCCCAATATTTCCGGATCTGAATTCTGCTCCATGTTAAATTTTAATTGTAATTATATTAATTTACCACTTAAAAAATAAATGTCAATATCAATGCCCCAAAAAATTGACTTTCCCAAAAAATACGCTATTATATTTTCTTCTTATTATTTTATTTTTTTCAGATGTTCAATTCAAATGATAAAAAACTGCGAGCATTTGCTCAAACAGATACAGATAATATTCTAAATAGAAATCGTTTTAGACCAAAATCATCTATAAATAGACGCTCAGGTAAGTTACTCGCAATAGGGACTTTGTTTGCAATGGGACTCGGCGGTCAATGCGCCTATCAACACGGAACCAGGCAAGAAATTCAAGCCTGCGTAAAAGGCCTTGAAAGCAGAGTTCATACTAACAACACAATACACGAAGGCAGTGATGGTCGTCATTACACCACTACTGATGTATCGACCCAATGGATAGTTGCTACTGATCAAGGAACTTTACAAAATAGTTCTGCTTGGCTAAGTGGCAAATTTGATTCTAGTGAAATACAGGGGGACCTAAAAGAAGGCCAAAAATACCTGTTTAAAATTTATGGCTGGAATATTGGTTTTGACAGATATTATCCAAACATATTAGAAGCACAACTAATAGGCAGTTGTGATGATAAGGCTGATGATAACCTAAAAAAATAAATTAATTCAAAATTCTGGCGTATACATCGGATCAGCTGATTCCAAGTCCTGAATTAAACCATCTGCAAAATCTAAATCAGCGAAATAGTCTGAAATTTCTGCATATTCTTTTTTGCTCAGTTTACGATTGATTTCAGGAAAATTTGCGGCTTTATAAGTTGGATAATATTGTGCCATGAGTGCGATGTAGGCTTTTTCTCCAAATTCTTTTTTTATCCAATCGAGAATTTTTTTACTATCTTCTGTGTGTCCGGGCAAAACCAGGTGTCGAATTATTAAACCGTTGGTGATGAAATTATTTTGATTTAATTTTAGCCAGCCGACTTGTTTGTACATTTCTTTGACTGCCTCTGAAGCAAATTGAAAATAATTTATGAATTTGGAATATTGGAGAGCGATTTGATTGTCAAAATATTTAAAATCAGGCAGGTAAACATCTACAAGACCATCAAGTTTTTTCAAAGTTTCTACTTTTTCATAGCCATTGCTGTTCCAGATAATTGGAACTTTTATTTGTGATTTGTATTTATTTAAAAATTTACAAAGCAAATTTGAATATGGAGTCGGACTTACAAAATTTATATTATGAACTTTCTTTTCGTTAATTAAATTTAAACAAATTTCCAAAAATTTTTCTTCGCTTGTCTCAAGATTTATTTTTTTCCCCCAAAATAAAGGATCTGAAATTTTATAATTTTGACAAAACACGCATCGACCATTACAGCCAGTAAAAAATATTGCGCCAGATCCGCCCAATCCATCTTTCAAATCTTCACCACTGATCATTGGTTCTTCAAAAAAATGCTGCTGGACACGCGACACAAGAATTTTTTTTGGCAACTTACAAATCCCAAAGTTTTCAACTCGATCTACATTGCAGTTAAAAGGACAAATAGTACAGGTGGAAGAAAATTTTGAATTAAACATTCTTAACTCTTAGTTCTTAGTTCTAATTTATTCTAGTTCTCTTTAAAAAATAAATAAAGCATGTTATTTTTGCATCGTGCTTGGATTTTTTTTTATTCTTTTTTCTTTTTTCTAAATTATGAAAAAATACGAACTTTTTGATAGAAACACACAAAGTTTTATTTATAGTTTACAGCCAAAAGCCATTCAGAGAATGCTTGATTTTGATTTTCTGATAGCACGCAACCTCCCATCAATCAGTGCAATCATTCAGCCTGGTTCATCTGGTTTTCATAAAGTATTTTTTGGAACCAACGAAATCTTAATCCCAATTTATTCTGATATTGAGGAAGCTAGTAAAAATCATCCAAAAACTGATGTTCTGATTAATTTCGCTTCAATGCGTTCTGCTTATGAATCTAGTTTGGAAGCGCTAAATACTGATCAGATCCGAGTGATTGCTATAATTGCTGAAGGTGTGCCAGAGAGAAGATCAAGAGAACTTGCTATGATAGCAAAAAAAAAGAACAAATTAATTATAGGGCCAGCAACTGTTGGTGGAATTAAGGCTGGAGCTTTCAAAATTGGTGACACAGCAGGAACAATTGAAAATATTATAGATTCAAAATTACATCGTCCTGGTTCAGTTGGTTTTGTTTCTAAGTCAGGTGGAATGAGCAACGAAATGTATAACGTTTTAGCTCAAACTACAAATGGTGTTTATGAAGGAATTTCAATTGGTGGAGATAGATATCCAGGTTCACAGCTGATTGATCATATTTTGAGATTTGAAGCTAATCCAGATATTAAGATGATTATTTCATTAGGAGAAATTGGCGGAACAGAAGAATATGCAATTGTTGATGCTTTGAAAAATGGTAAAATTAAAAAACCTTTAATTATTTGGGTGACTGGTACTTGCGCTTCAGTTTTCCCCTCAGAAGTTCAATTTGGTCATGCAGGAGCAGCCTCAGGCAATAAGGAAACATCAGCCGAAGCAAAAAATAAAGCATTAAAGGAAGCTGGAGCATATGTGCCAAATTCTTTTGATGATTTTCCCGATTTGATTAAAAAAGTGTTTGTTAAATTAGAGCAAAAAAAGAAAATTCCTAAAATTATTGAGCCAAAACTTAATATAGTTCCTGAAGATTATGTTGTTTTGAAAAAAGCTGGAAAAGTTCGAAAAGCCACAAATTTTATTTGCACGATTTCTGATGATCGAGGAGAAGAATCAAAATATTTTGGTGTGCCGATTAGTGAAGTAGCAGAAGGGAATTATGGCATTGGTGATGTATTATCTTTGTTATGGTTTAAGAAAAAATTGCCTAGGGAAGCTACCAAATTCTTGGAAATAGTGTTAAAAAATGTAGCTGACCACGGACCGGAAGTGAGCGGAGCCCATAATGCTATTGTGGCTGCTAGAGCTGGCAAAGATTTAATGTCTTGTTTGGCTTCAGGAATTTTGACAATCGGTCCAAGATTCGGCGGAGCAATTGCTGACAGCGCCAAATATTTCAAGGAAGCGCTAGATCAAAAGATGGAACCAAGAATTTTTGTTTCTGAAATGAAAAAAAAAGGCCTTAATATCCCAGGCATTGGGCACAGAATTAAGAGTATTCACAATCCAGATAAACGAGTTGAGACTTTGAAAAAATATGCTTTTGCCAATTTTAAATCCAATAAATATTTAAATTATGCTTTATCAGTAGCGGACATTACCACTCAGAAAAAAGCTAATTTAATTTTAAACGTAGACGGTTGTATTGCCATGTGTTTCTTGGATTTTATGGACAGTTTTGATTTTAGCAAGCAAGAGACGCAAGATGTTTTGAATGCGGAAATTCTGAACGGACTTTTCGTCTTGGGAAGATCAATCGGGATTATGGGACATGTGTTTGATCAAAAACGTTTGAAAGAAAAATTATATAGGCATCCGGAAGACGATGTTTTATTCCTTTAACTTTTGTCACATGCCAAATTCAGTGAAACTATCAATGCCTTAAAAGCCTCGGCAGAGGAGGTGGGATTGAAAGGGAATCTTTAGCCTTGAACATTTCATGATTATGAATTTATTTCCGATTGAATTATCGGCAAAATATATAGAGAAAGCGCAGGAATTGTATATCCAAAATAATGATATTATTGAACAATTTATTCATGGTAGCGGTCATGGCGGGCAAAAAATAAACAAGACCTCGTCTACAGTGTATTTAAAACATTTACCAACAGGTATTGAAATTAAATGCCAGGCTTTTCGTGAGCGGGGGAAAAATCGGATTCAGGCTTACAAACTTTTGATAGATAAAATTGAGTTTTTGAAAAAAGGCAAAGAATCCGAAAAAGCCAAAAAAAACTATAAATTAAAAAAACAAAAACAGAAACGTTCCAAAAGAGCCAAGGAAAAAATTTTAGAACAAAAACACCTTCGAAGTGAGGTGAAAAAAAACAGGACTCAGGTAAAAGCTGGTTTTTAGCTTAAAAACTTTATAGCAACTGATAATGATTTTAATGAAAAGATCAGAGTACTTTTACATGTTATCAATAACACTATTAAAAGTCAGGCTGGGGCGCATTACGGCTGACATTTTTTTGGTATCTGGCTTGTAGTAACCGCCAAGGTCAGCTGGTTTGCCTTGAACACTATTGAGTTCTGCCATAATTTTATTTTCATGGCTGGCTAGATTTTGATAAATTGAATCAAATTTGGCAGAGAAATCTTGATCATCAGTTTGCTTGGATAAGGCTTCCGCCCAATACATCGCCAAATAGAAGTGACTGCCTCGGTTATCAATCGTTCCTAATTTTCTTTGCGGAGATTTGTTGTTTTCTAATAATTTGCCAGTGGCTTGATCAAGAGTCTTGGCTAGGATTTTAGCTTTGTTGTTGTTATCAGTTTCCGCAATTTTCTCCAAAGATGGCGTCAAAGCCAAAAATTCTCCAAGCGAATCCCAACGTAAATAATTTTCTTGGATAAGTTGTTTGACATGTTTTGGCGCAGATCCGCCGGCGCCAGTTTCATATAAGCCGCCACCAGCCATTAATGGTACGATAGAAAGCATCTTGGCGGAAGTGCCAACTTCCATGATTGGATATAAGTCAGTATTGTAATCTCTAAGTACGTTGCCAGTGACAGAAATGGTGTTTTGCCCAGCGCGCATTCTCTCGACAGAGGTTTTGGCGGCTTCTTTGACAGACATAATTTCAATATCGAGTCCATTTAGATCGTAGTCTTTCAAATACGCATCAACTTTTTTTCTTAATTCGATATGATGAGCTCTGTCAAAATCCAGCCAAAAAATCGTTTTCCATTTAGTGGCTTTGGCGCGGGCTACCGCTAATTTAACCCAATCCTTAACTGGAGCATCTTTGACTCGAACCACCCTCCAAATATCACCGATTTCAACTTCATGCTGAATAATTATATTATCATTGGCATCAATTATTTTGACAGTGCCGTCACTAGGGATTTCAAAAGTAGTGTTATGTGATCCATATTCTTCTGCCGCTTGAGCCATTAATCCGATATTAGGTACAGTGCCGATTTTGGTTGGATCAAGCGCTCCATTGGTAAGACAATTTTTGATGGTTTCATCATATAACGGCGCATAAGTGCTGTCTGGAATAGTCAGTTTAACATCACGAGCTTCGTTATTCTTGTCCCACATTTTACCGCCCACCTTGATAGCAGCAGGCATAGAGGCGTCAATGATTACATCGCTTGGAACATGCAGATTGGTAATTCCTTTGAACGAATCAACCATAGCCAACATCGGTCTGGATTCGTAAACAGCTTGAATGTCAGCCTCAATTTCAGTTTTTTTTGCAAGAGGCAGGGATGACATTTTATCATAAAGATCGCCAAGTCCACTATTGAAATTTACGTTTAATTTTTGAAAAGTATCAGCATGCTTGGTGATTAAATCTTTGAAAAAAACTTTGACCGCGTGTCCGAAAATAATGGGATCGGAAACCTTCATCATAGTTGCTTTCAGATGGATAGAGAATAATATCCCCTTATTTTTGGCATCTTGCATTTGTTCTTCCATGAATCGCACTAAAGCTTTTTTACTTAAGAAAGTTGCATCCATGATTTCTCCTTTTTCTAGAGATAAAGCGTTCATTAGGGTGGTCTCCTCTCCATTTTTGGCTATGAAGATAATTCTGACAGTAGTCGACTGCGCCATGGTAACTGATTTTTCGTTATGCCTGAAATCATTATCAGACATGGTGGCCACATGCGTTTGTGAATTCGCCTCCCATTTACCCATGCTATGCGGAAATTTTTTGGCATAATTTTTTACTGAATCTGGGATCCTTCGATCAGAATTGCCTTCTCTTAAAACCGGGTTCACCGCTGATCCCAAAACAGTTTTGTAGATTTTGGCTAATTCTTTCTCTTCATCGGTTTGCGTGTTGTCTGGATAATTTGGGATGTTATAGCCTTTGATTTGCAATTCGGCAATGGCTTCCTTGAGTTGGGGAATGGAAGCGGAAATGTTTGGCAATTTAATGATATTGGCTTCTGGTTTTTTAGCTAAGGCACCAAGTTCGATTAGGTGGTTCCCTACTTTTTGTTCATTTGGAAGAGTATCCGAAAATAAAGCTAGGATTCTTCCGGCTAAAGAAATATCACGCGTTTCAACTTCCACAGCGGCCTGTTTGGTAAAGGCTTGAATAATGGGAAGTAAGGAACAGCTGGCTAAAGCTGGAGCTTCATCTGTTTCTGTCCAAATAATTTTTGACATAAGTGTATTTTATTGTTTTAACGTGTCAAGCACACACTTCACATTCGCTTCCTTCACTTGCACATCTGGAATCGTACTTGGAGCGCCAGTCATTAAATCTTTTGCTTTGGAATCTTTTGGGAAAGCAATAACTTCTCTAATATTTGGTTCTTTTTGCAAAATCATTATCAATCTATCAATCCCCCAGGCAATCCCTCCGTGTGGTGGCGGACCATATTGAAAAGCTTCAAGCATGTGTCCAAATCTATGTTTAGCCTCATCGTCAGTTATACTTAAAGCTTTGAAAACTGTGCTTTGAACCTCGCTGTCATGGATACGAATACTTCCCCCTCCAATCTCATTGCCATTCAAAACTAAATCATAGGCAATTGATAAAACTTTGCCATATTCACCTTTTTTCAAAAAATCCAAATGAGCCAAATTAGGACTGGTAAAAGGATGATGAGTGGCAACATATTTATTCTCTTCTTTTTTCCATTCAAACATAGGGAAATCCGTTACCCAGCAAAGTGCAAAAACATTGTCATCCATAAGTCCTAATTTTTCTGCGCAAGCAAGTCTAACATGCCCTAAACTTGCACAAACAACTTCAAAACTATCAGCTCCAAAAAATATTATATCACCAGGCCTTGCTCCAGTTTTAACTTTAATATCATTTTGTTCTTTTTCATTTAAAAATTTCAAAATTGGCGATCTGACTTCACCGTTTATATCATATATAATATAGGCCAAACCTTTTGCTTCATAAACTTTGGCCACTTCTGTAAATTCATCTATTTCTTTTCTTGTAAATTTCGCACCACCATCCACTTTCAAAGCTCTGACTACGCCACCATCTTTAACTGCATTTTTAAACACTGAAAATTCGGCATTTTTTAACTCTTCTGTTAAATCAACAATCTGCACGTCAAAACGTAAATCAGGTTTATCAACTCCATATTTATCCATGGCTTCCTTCCAGGTAAGTCTTGGAATAGATTTATCTAAAATTTTTCTGTCAGACGCAAATTTATCCAAAATTTCAAGCATCAGTCTTGAATTAAGTTCAATCAAATCTTCCTGCTCCACAAATGACATTTCTATATCAAGCTGGGTAAATTCAGGCTGTCTATCCCCTCTTTGGTCCTCATCACGGAAACATCTGGCAATCTGAAAATATTTATCCATCCCTGAAACCATCAAAAGCTGTTTCAACTGTTGGGGAGATTGTGGTAAAACATAAAATTTTCCAGCATAAAGTCTGGAAGGTACCAAATATTCACGAGATCCTTCTGGCGTTCCTTTTATAAGAATAGGAGTTTCCACCTCAACAAAATCCTCTTTATCCATAAAATCACGTATAAATTTCACAATTTTATGTCTCATAACCAAATTGTTTTTCATCCTTTCTCTTCTTAAATCCAAATATCGATATTTTAGCCTTAATTCTTCATTTAAAGCCTTATCCTGATCTATTTCAAAAGGGGGAGTTAATGATTTAGATAAAATCTTACATCCTTTAATCAAAAGTTCAACCTTGCCTGTTGATAGATTCTTGTTTTCCATGCCCTCCGGTCTTGCCCTCACAATACCTGTCACCTGCAAAACATATTCAGTCCTGACTTGTGATGCTAAATCCAAAGCCTCCTTATATTGAGGGGCAAAAACTATTTGGCTAAGCCCATATCTGTCTCTTAAGTCTATAAAAATTAATTCACCATGATCCCTTCTCCTATGAACCCATCCAGCCAAAGTAACTTCTGATCCAATCATTGTTTCAGAAATTTCAGTACAAGTATGTGTTCGGTGCATAAAAAAAAATTAAATTTTGAATTTAGAATTTTAATTGCTTTAAAACTTCAAAAAACATTCTAAATATATAGAATTAAACAATCAAGAAAAATATATGAAATTAAATTATTAACAATAAATTTCCTGGCGTGCCAATCGAAGCTTAATAAGCGAAGATTGGTTGCGGGGGAAGGATTCGAACCTCCGACCTCCGGGTTATGAGCCCGACGAGCTGCCACTGCTCTACCCCGCGATGATTATGGTCTTTTGCGAACTGAATTTTAACAATAATTGTAAATATTAACAACAGATAATTAAAAATTTATTTTTAACAAACAGGTAAATAATCTTAAAAAAAACTGTGACTTTGAAAAAATTCTGATATTTTATAACGCATTTCTGTTTCAGCCTTTTTAGAAGCTTCTGTTTGTATCTGAGTTAATAATTGATTTCCTAAATTTGGAAATTCCGCCAAAAATAATTCTGAAACCTGCCTTTGTTGCTCACTTATTTGACATTCTATATTTAATCTATCTCTTAAAAGAATATTTGGAATACCTAAGGCAATTAATATATCTATAACACCTGCTGTATTATATCTGGCTGAACCATTTTCTATACAAGTCACAATTCTTTTCTTTATTTCAGCAAACCAAAATTTTCTTATAATTGTTGATTTATACATCACACCGCTTTCCACTAAATTACACAAATAATTTGCTACACCACCAGTGGTAGTAAATAAACGATCGGTAAATTCATTCATTAAGTCAGGGGATTCCCTATAAATTGCTTCTATATCTGCAAAATTGGCATCATCAACTTCTCTATCAATAGCATATAATAATTTAATATGTTTAACTAAAGTTAATTTCTCTAACCATTGATTTAAAAAACTGGGCGTTAAATGTGGAATCTTATCGCTATTTCTTTTTGCTAATGGTGAAGCATCAGTAATCATGGCAGCAACTTCTGCTGGTTTATTATTAATTGCAGTCCTCAATTTATTAAATTTATTACCACCATTATTTGCAACAAATTCCAATACATCTCTTTGAAATTGCCCAAAATCAGTTTCAGGTAAATTTACACTAAAAACTTTTGCCAAATGCCAAAGTGTAATAAAATTATAAAATCCAGTAAAAAGAGAAGCTCTTTCTCTTATCCACATTTCAGCTAAATCAGGTGGTAATAACGCCTTAAATTTATTTTTTTTCAATTCTCTATCTTGTTGTTCTTGTTCATCTCTTTTTAGACTTAATATATGTCTTTTTAGAGCAAACTCTGAAAAATCTGTTATTAAATCAGGGAATCTAGTGCTTTTTAATAATTCATCTAATTCACTGCGACTAGGTTGAGCCTTTACTGCTTGCCTGGCTTCAATAAATTCCTGCTTTTTCACTGATTCAAGCCCCTCTTCAAATTCTAATAATTTTCTTTCTAACTGAGTACGTGAAGCTAAAGATACCTGAAAATATGTTAATTTTCTTCGCAGAACAATAGCCAAAGTATTACAGAAATGCGTTCTTGTCGCTCCAAAACTTTCATCACATAAAAGACCCTGCAGTTCTACAAGTCCTAAATTCTTCAAATTATCTAAAATATCTTGGCAAGAACTATTTTTACTAAAAGAAGATAATAAACGCATGGCATATTCTGTATATAAAATTCCGTTTAATTGATCGATATCAGCTCCCGCTAAGCTAGAGATTTCCTGATTAACATTTTCTGCAGAAGCTGTATCAAATATATAATGTAAAATACTAAACAAATTAGTTTCTCCATTCATAGCATTAATAACATCAATATACGATATTGGTAATTTTGTAAAACTACTATTTTTCGATGGAATATATTTTCCCCATTTTTCACCACACACAGCCTTTCTGACTCCAGGACTCACTGGTCTTGACAATTTATTATTAACATGAGCGGCAATTTTTAATTGAGCTGTAGCTCTTTCTTTTGTATGTTGGGGAGCATGACGCCTGTTTAATAATTCAATACCATCATCATAAAAATCAGAAAACGTAAACGTATTAAGAATCGAAGAAAAAACTGATCCCGGGAGTCTGCCTTCTTCATCAAATGCAGATCTAACATCCATAAAAGCACATATAGCATATTCTATCATCAAATCTTGTTCCAGTTCAGTTATCTGATGTTCCGTAGCATATGCCTGCCAAGCTTCAGATAATCTTAATCTTGTTGTAAAGGCCTTATGTAAAGTATTATAAGCTGGAGAGGCATGATCCTGAATAACTTGGACGCCAGATTCTGTTTTAGATATCATGTATTCGGCTTGAGGCAAATATACACTACTATAATTATATGGATTCGTAACACTATAAGATACATTAGCTCTGATTGATTGGATATCCTCATTACTTCTTTCTACCTCCAAGGTGACAAGAATATTTTTTTCACCTTCTTTGTAACCTAAAACTGAAAACATAAGATAAAGTCTATAATTATGATCACCTGTTGGTTCAAAAAACATTTTGCTCGGTTTAAATCCACTATTATTTATATCACTACCCAGCCTATATAAAGGAGATTCTCTAGGTGTATTTTCTTCAATCCATTTTATGGCAACACGAAAAGCTTGGTTATCAGTGGATATTTCAGTGAATGATAATTTCATATCTAAATCCTGAAAAGAAGCCATTTGTGGCATATATTCACCAATATAGGCAAGAAATCCTTCCAAAGAAATAGGGGCAAAAGCTTTTCTTTTTTCTCCAGTCCCTCCCTCAGCTGTAAATTGATATTGGGAATGACTTGATAAAATCAACTCCAGACATAATTGTGCCAATTTTTTTGGCTGTGGATATTCGGCCATTGATATGTAATAAAAAAGTTTATCTTTACTCTCATCTTCAGGAACAAAATCAACAGCCTCTTGAACTTTCCTATTATTAGGGAATCTAGAAAGCAACTCTGGTGTATATAAATGATCATATAATTTACCTATGGCAGTTAGTGCCGGAGAAAGTCTTCTCATTATAAGGTAAGTACCAAATTGGGATCTTCCTTGTTTCATCAAGGTCTGACGTGCTAATAAAGCAGTTTCAAATGGAGATCTTGTATCCAAAATTCCTTGATCTGCAATAAATGATGATGACATAACTTCGGGAAGTAAACCTGCCAAGCTAGTTCTTCCTAATCTATGAAAACCTTGAAGTGTTAAAGGTGTACGACCAATATCTCTTGATGGATCCTTAACGCCTTTTTGTTTTAAAACATAAGTCAAAGCAATTCTTGAATCTGTAACCGTCTTTAATTCATTAATTCCTAATTTAAACATAGATTTAACAAATTTCTCCAAATCTTTATCATTTTTAGTCATTAGATTTTCTATCTGAAAACTGTACCATTCATCAGTATTTATAGTACCTTTGGCTTGGACATTGGTGATACTAATTAAAAAATATCCTAAAAGATGTCTTAAATGTTTAAAAAATAAATGTCTTAATTCTGCAGAACTTCTGTCTAGATATTCTTTTTTTTGCAAAAGATTATTACCAGGCAAATATTCCTCATAAAAAACTTTTGACGCTATTTGATTGAAATGCTCAAAAAAAACCTGATTAGCAACAAATAACCTGTTTAAAAATTGCTCACCACATTGGTATGTAAGACTTTTTTCTTCATATTCACATTCAAAATCATCTACCTCAGAATCAGGGCTATTTTTTGCCATAAAAATATTTTGCTTATTAGAAGGTCATCTTAGATAAATCTACAAGATTTTCTGGTGGTGTCACTTCTGTTGGAGGGACATTATCGTTGTCCCCAGGTAATAATTGTGGTGGCCCTTTTTTACCCTCTCTATCACCCTCAAGAAGTTTAATCACTTGCTTTCTTGCTCTAGCCAAATTTATTTCAGGGAAAAGTGCTCTAAGAGCGTCTTCAAATGCTTGTGTACTACTAATTTCTATTGTCGGTCTTTTCAATGTTGTTAAAGAGCCACAAGCTGATTGTTTTTCTTCTCTTTTTGTAAGCCTTCTTTGTCGTGGAGGGTATCTAAGTTGAGTTTTGATCTCACTTACTAAATCTCTATAAAAGCTCAGATCAATTGTTTTAATAGCATCCAAAATCCCTCTGGTAGAATCACCTATACCAGTAAAAACCTGATCAAGCTCTAAATCTCCGGCACTACCATCTTGATCTGCAATCTCATAATTACAATACCTGCCTGATTCCGCCTCATTTGAAACAAGTTCATTATCTTCTAATTCCAAAGCAAAACCTAATAATTCACGACAAAAAGCTACAAATAATTGTTTATATTTTTGGTCATCCTGAGCTAATCTAGCAAAATTATCAATAAGAGTTTGTACTGAACTTTCTTCATGTAAAGATTTTTCACCAACCAACATTTCAAGTACAGACCGTCTTGCTCGATCATTTAAGTTAGTTCCTGACCCATCATACATCAAAGCAATTACACAAGCTGGATTAGTTAAATCAAGTAAATCGACTTTTTGAAGTTTGTGAGGATCCTGTAAAAAAGCAACTACAGAAGGTTTATTTTGAACTGTAGTTAAAAAATCAATAACCGCTCTTACAGCATCTTCCAACTGCATATCCGCAATACTTAACATCAAAGTACCTCGAGTTATGGCAATATCCTTTATACGATCTTCGGGATGCTGATGCGCTTGTAATTGCAAACCTAATCTATCCAATAGAACGCTTAATTGAGGAACTCTATCTTCAAGAGACACTAAACTACCACCATCAACATTACTATCGGCATCTTGTGAAGTTAAAGGTAGAATCTTCTGAATTGAATTATTTCCTTGTCTAGTTAGTGAAACCATAAAAATAATTTAATTTATAAATAGCCCATTAATTACATGGCAATTATACATGTTTTTGCTAAAAAGGCAAATATATTATGTGGAATATTTTTTTCTTTTCCACTTTTTTCTTTTTTCTTATATACTTCCCCCGTTAAACACTTTTTTCTTTCTTAAAATGCTTGCCTTAATTCTTGCCGGCGGATCTGGGACAAGGCTATGGCCTCTCTCGCGGCAAAAACACCCCAAACAATTACAATCACTGGTTAGTGACAAAACTTTACTGGAAGAAACAATTGATAGATTAGATTTTCTGAAATCGAATCAAATATTTATTGCTACGAATCAAGATTATGAAGATGAAATAAGACTTCAAGCAAAAACCATTCCTGCTGGCAATATCATTATCGAACCAGCCATGAGAGATACCGCTACTTGTATTTGCTATAGCCTGCTCTTTCTACAACAAAAATTCCCAGATGAAGTTGTGGCAATTATTTATGCTGACCATTTAATCAAGGACAAACATGAATTTGTTGAAAAATTAAAAATAGCTGAAAAAATTGCAAAAAAAGAAAACACTTTGAATATCATTGAAGTAAAAGCCAGATTCCCAAATACTAATCTTGGTTATGTGAAAATAGGAAAAATGCTTGAAAGTGTTAATGGCCATGAAGTTTATGAATTCCTTGCATTTAAAGAGAAACCTGATCTTCAAACCGCTGAAAAATACTTGGGAAGCTATCAATATCTGTGGAATACAGGTTATTATGTGTGGAAAATTGCAGACATTTTAGAACAATATAAAAAATATTTACCAGAAACAGTTGGAAACCTTAATAAATCAATAAAAGCATTGAATAAAAAAAATACTCAAGAAATTAAAAAGAATTATGAAAAATGCCAAAAGATCTCAATTGATTACGCAATAATGGAAAAAGTAAATCCATCAAAAGTTCGCATTATTCCAGCAAATCTTGGATGGAGTGACATTGGCACATGGGATTCTATCTATAACGAACTGGCGCAAGACCAAATCGACAAAAATATCATCAAAGGCCAATCTTTAAATTTAGCTACAAAAAATTCCCTTATTTACAATTACACTGACAAACTCGTCGCCACTGCCAATTTAAACAACATGGTGATAGTGGTGACTGATAGAGCGATCCTAATCACCAAAAGAGACAAAGATCAAAACGTAAAAAAAATTGTAGAAAAACTAAAAGAAGATGGGAAAGAAGAATTATTATAAATAACGACAATAACTGTTAAGCATTTAAACTAATCTCCCCCTTGTCTTCCAAACAAATCATTGCCGGTGCCATTTTACTTGGACTGTCTTCCTTAATAAGCAGACTGCTTGGTGTATATCGAGACCATTTATTCGGTATCATGTTTGGCACTACTTCTACCGGCATTCATGATATTGGCGTTTATTTAACTGCTTTTCGTATCCCTGATTTTCTCTATACAGTGTTAATATATGGAGCAATATCAACAGCTTTCATTCCAATATTCACTGAATTAATAACAAAAAAAGATGACAAAAAAGCATGTGATTTTGCTACAAACATAACAAATACTTTAATTTTATTTTTATTAATTTGTGAAATAATAATTTTTATTTTCACTCCATATTTAACAAAAATATTTGCCGCTGGATTCACAGGTGAAAGGTTAGATCTGATGATAAAACTAACAAGAATTATGCTTTTATCTCCAATATTTTTTGGTATAAGCAGTATATTTCAGGGCATACAAAACACTTACAAAATCTTTCTCTATCCAGCTCTTGCGCCAATTTTTTACAATCTTTCTATTATTATAGGCACATTATTTTTCGCAAAAAATTATGGAATTTATGGTCTTGCAATTTCAGTATGTATCGGAGCTTTTCTTCACATGCTTATACAAATCCCACAAACAATTAAACTTGGATTTAAATATAAATTTTCTATTAATTTAAAAAACTATGAAATGAAACGATTTTTTAAATTAATGATCCCAAGAATAATTGGACTTTCAGTGGATCAATTAACTCTTATTATCAATTCAAACTTCGCAACAACCTTATCATATTCAGCAACAACAGTGCTTCCATATGCAGTAAATATTCAAAGCTTACCACTCGGTCTTTTTGGCATTGCTGTTGCCATCGCATCATTTTCAACATTTTCAGAAATGGCGGCCAACAAAGATCATGAAAAAGTTTCTTATGTTTTGAAACAATCTATTTCCAACATTCTTTTCTTTGTAATTCCGTCTGCAATCGGTCTTTATATTATAAAATACGATGTAATCAATTTAATCTTTGGAGGAGGAAAATTCACACAAAACGATATAATATTAACAGGTGATACTTTGAGTTTTCTGTTAATAGGCTTAGCCTTTCAATCAATAACTCCAATCTTAGCAAGAATTTTTTATAGTTACCATGACACCAAGACGCCTCTTTATACGGCAATTTTTGCAATATTAATTAACATCATAGCAGTATTCATAACTACAAAAATTTTAAATCTTGATGTAAAAGGAATTGCTTTAGCAATAAGTTTAACAGGAATTTTTAATTCAATTATTCTTGCAATAGCTTTGAAATTCAAACTAAATCTTCAAAATTTCTTTCCATTCAAAAACACAATAAAAATTATAATCTCATCATCTTTAATGGGAGTTTTTGTTTACAAAATTTCACCACTTATTATTAATCAACTACATTTAAATTTCACCGGCTTAATTTTAAAAATCACAAATCTCGCCATCCCAATTTCACTTGGAATAATTCTTTACATCATATTTGCAATACTTTTAAAAATCCCTGAAATATACACTCTATTAAATAAATGTTTCCCTAATTCAAAATTCAAAATTTAGAATTTAGAATTTAGAATTTTATATACCCTTCCCACCACAAATCATCATCGACTTTCGTTATAGAAATATCTTTAAATTTAAAATCAGCTAAAATTTCATTTGCAAAAAGATTTGGTGCGTCAATTTTACCTGATATTTTTGGGCTATAAATAATATTTATTTTATCAACTAATCCTGCATTTAAAAATGCGCTATTAATTGTCCCCCCACCTTCAACCAAAACACTGCTTATATTTTCTTCACTGCATTTACAAATTAAACCATTTAAATCTAAAAAACCTTCTTTCTCTTCATTCAATTCCCAAATTTTTACATTTTTCATTTTCTCCAGTTCTTTCCTTTTCCCCCACTGATCACTGACCACTGACCACTGACCACAACAAATTATCGTTTGCCCCTCCTCTTTAAAAATATTTGCATCCAAATTTACCCGCAAATTACTATCCAAAATTATTTTTATAGGGTTTCGAACATTTTTTTTATTCAATCGGCAAGTAAGTCTAGGATTATCAATTAAAACTGTATCAATTCCAATTAAAATCGCATCATAAAGATTTCGTAATTCATAAACTTTTTGCCATGATTTTTCATTACCTAAAATAGTTTTTTTATTTTTTTCTAAAGAAATTTTACCATCCAAAGTAGATGCAGTTTTGATAGTTACAAAAGGTTTTTTATAGCTAATCCATTTAACAAAAATTTCATTTAATTTCAAACATTGTTTTTCCAAAATTCCGCAATGGACTCTAATATTTGCCTTTTCAAGCTCCGAAATCCCCTTTCCAGAGACCAAAGGATTCGGATCTTTCATGCCAATAAAAACCTCGGATATTCCTGATTTAATTATTTCTTTCGTACAAGGCCCAGTCTTGCCACTATGGCAACATGGTTCCAAATTTACATACAATATTGCTCCCTTCGGATCTTCAATACAATTTTTCAATGCTTCAACCTCTGCATGCTGATCTCCAAATTTTCTATGAAAACCCCTGCCAATAATTTTCATTCTTCCCTTATCATTTTTTACAATCAAAGCCCCAACCATCGGATTCGGACTCACAAAACCAGTCCCTTGTTTCGCAAGAGCAATAACCTGACTCATAAACTCCTCATGAATTTCTTTGTTAAGCATGGAATTTATTAAAAAATCTTAAGCTCAGAAATTTTATAGAAATTTAGTCAGTTTAGCAAAAAACTAAGTTTAATTTGATTCTCCAGGTACTTCTCCTGACAATGAAATTTCAAATTGCAATTGACCTTCATCATCACAAAATAATTTTGCCTTATAAATAGATTTTCCTTTCGCAAGTCTATTAACTATTTCATTTAATTGTTGAGAAGCAATCTCAATTAATTTTGCAATAAATGCTTCTTGTGTGACTCCTAATTTCTGACAATTTTCAGTATAAAGAATTTTTGCTAATTGAGTTAATTTTCTTTCCGCAAAAGTTTTTTGATATACGAAAACCTGCTCGGCATCTGGAGATATATGTCTTAATCCTGCCATCTCTGCTTCAACAACAAATACAGCTTGCTCTGCATGACCTCCTGTAAGTTTTTTTATATTTACTCCATTTGCTTTTGCTCTTTCAAATAATTTCAAAATTAAAAGTATATCTTTCTCTGTTAAATTAAATGCCTGTACAGATTTAATACAATTAGCACAAAAGCCACATCCTTCATATTCTTTTCCTTCTTCATTATGATGATCGTCTCCATGTAACCCTAAATTTTGTATTCCTCCTTCAACCTCAATAACATCATCTATCAATTTCTCTGTAGGTTCTACGCCAAAACTTCTTAAAATTGCAATTCCTGCCATTAACAAACCAGCACTGCCTCCTTGCATTGATGTTGGTTCATTATTTTCTATAATATCTCTTCCATCTACACATCCACTTTTTACATTTTCAGATTTAGAAGGATCTTCTACTAAAAATGCATTTTCTTTTACAAAAGATTCTGCTTGTTCTAATGACATCTTTCGCCTTGTTTCTTCCTTAGGATTATCTATACTCATATTTTTATAAATTTAAAAAATAACAAAAATATTTTAAATATATTTTTCAAAATAGTCCATATTTTTATTTTTAATTTTTAATTCCACATTCTATATTCCATATTCGCCCTCTCCATCACACTTCCCCCAGCAAATGCCCCATTTTATCTTTTTTTGTTTTAAGGTATTTTGCTGTTTTTCGATTTATTTTTTAAATATTATTTGCTATACTAATTATAGTTGATAGTTGACACTAAACTATCAACTATCAATTTTACATTTAATCATGAAAACCAATACAGCCAATAAAATTCTTGATTATTTGACAAAGCAAGGACCAATTAAAGCAAATGATATTATTCAGTATCTACAAATAAGTCCACAAGCTACATTCAAGCAACTTAAGAATTTATATTCAAAAAATTTAATTACGAAATCAGGAACTCCACCTAAGGTTTTTTATCAAATCGCAAAAACTAAATTAAAACCACCAAATATTAATTTACCAAAAAAAATTGATGAGACCTATCTTATAATAAGTCCTGAAGGTGAACTTTTGGAAGGGACGCAAGGTTTTGGATATTTTTGCAATAAAAACAATTTAAATATAAATAAAACTGCTGATGAATACTTAAATACATTAAAAAAATATGATAAATTTAAAAACAATGGATTAATTGATGGCATGTCTAAGCTTAAAAAAACTTTTAAAAATATTTATTTGGATGAAATCTATTATCTTGATTTTTATAGTATTGAAAGGTTTGGCAAAACTAAACTTGGAAATCTCGTGCTTTATGCTAAACAAAGTCAAAATAAAGCTTTAATTTATAAAATTTATCAACTTATAAAAGAAAAAATATCAAATTTAATAAAAGAAAAACATATTGATGCTATAGCCTTTATTCCACCCACAATACCAAGAAAAATACAATTTCAAAAAGAATTGGAAAAACTTTTGACACTTAAAATACCAAAATTTAATATTGTAAAAATTTTGAATCAAATCCCAATTGCACAAAAAACTTTAAATAAGCTTGAAGACAGAATTGAAAATGTCGAGACCACAATATTTATTGATGATAAAAAATCTTACAAAAATATTTTACTTATTGATGATGCTGTTGGATCAGGTGCAACTCTTAATGAAACTGCAAAAAAAATAAGAGAAAAAAACTTAGTAAAAGCAAATTTAATAGGACTAGCTTTAGTTGGCAGTTTCAAAGGATTTGATATAATAAATGAAATTTAAACTTTCCTCAACAAATGTCCCATTTTATCTTTTTTTGTTTTGAGATATTTTGCTGTTTTAGCGTGAGGTTTGATTTCAATTGGAACTCTTTCTGTAATTTCCAATCCATACCCCTCAAGCCCAACTATTTTCTTGGGATTGTTTGTCATCAACCTAATCGAGCTTAAACCCAAATCAACAAGTATTTGGGCGCCAATTCCATAATTTCTAAGATCAGCTTTAAATCCTAATATTTCATTTGCTTCCACCGTGTCATAACCTTTATCTTGTAAATCATAGGCCCGCAATTTGTTCAAAAGTCCAATACCACGGCCTTCTTGTCTCATATATAAAAAAACTCCAAGCCCTTCTTTCTCTATCATTTTCAAAGCATACTCCATTTGAGCTTTGCAATCACATCGCATTGATCCAAATGTTTCACCTGTCAAACACTCGCTATGAACTCTAACCAAAACATTTTTCTTGCCTGCGACCTTTCCTTTGACTATTACTAAATGATCTTTATCGTCAACTTGATTCGAATATCCAATTAACTTAAATTCTCCGAATTTTGTTGGGAAAGGTATTTCCACTTCACGTTTAATTAACTTTTCATTTTGTCTCCTATGTTTAATTAAATCCTCAATTGAAATAATTTTTAGTTTATGTTGCACAGCAAATTTACGAAGATCAGGCATTCTGGCCATCTCGCCATCTTCTTTTGCAATTTCACAAATAACAGCAACTTCTTTCAAATAAGCTAATTTACATAAATCAATAGAAGCTTCAGTATGTCCAGCACGCACTAAAACTCCACCATTTTTTGCAATCAATGGAAAAACGTGCCCAGGTCGTGAGAAATCATTTGTTTTAACTTTATCTGAAGTCAAAGCCATTATTGTTTTAGCTCTGTCTGAAGCTGAAATCCCTGTTGTAATTCCTTTTTTTAAATCAATAGATACAGTAAAATTTGTTTCTTTGCGATCAGTATTCCTAGCTACCATTGGATCCAAATTCAATTTTTCAGCAATATCCTGACTAACTGGAGTACAAATAAGTCCTCTAGCCTCTTTTGCCATAAAATTAATTGCTTCTTTCGTCACTTTTTCCCCAGCCATCACCAAATCACCTTCATTTTCCCTACCTTCATCATCGACAACAATAATCATTTTCCCTGATTCGAAATCATTAACCGCTTCTTGAATGGTGTTTAGCATTTATATAAATTTTGAATTCTAAATTCTAAATTATGGTTTTAATTTTTATAAAATAAAAATTTATTTTATAAATTTTAAGTCCTTCATTCAAAATTCAAAATTAAGAATTTAGAATTTTTACCCAAACTCCACCTCCTTCCCCTTCCCTTCCCCAACAATCCTTCCTTCCCTCATCATCACTTCCCCTCCCCTTATCGTCATTACTGGCCAGCCTTTACAAATTCTACCAGCATACGGAGTCCAGCCACATTTTGAAACAACATTTCCATTTTTAATTTCTTTTTCTAAATTTAAATCAACTAAAACCAAATCCGCATCAAATCCTTCTTTTATTTCCCCTTTGTTTTTTATGCCAAAAATTTTAGCAGGATTATAAGACATCAATCTTACTATATCTTGCAAAGTTAATCTTCCCTTAGAAACTTCATTTAACATCAAAGGCAGTGAAAATTCAACTCCAGGAACTCCAAAAGCAGGTTTTTCAGATTCTTTTTCTGCTTTGGTATGAGGGGCATGATCTGTAGCAATAGTATCAATCGTATAATCTTTCAATCCTTCCCAAAGTGCATTCTGATCTTCAAGACTTGCGAGTTCAGGCTTCACACAACAATATCCGCCATGTTTCTCACGATCTTCTTTATTTAGAAATAAATGATGAGGACAAGCTTCCATAAATACTTTTTTATTTCCATTTTTTTTCAAATCTCGAACTTTATCAACTTCACGTTTCAAACTTGCATGACATAAATAAAATTCATTACTGCTTTCTAATAAATATTTCAAAGCCAAATCAAAAGTTTCACCTTCAGCATGAAGAGCATATCTCTGTTTAACTTTAAATAATTTTTGCAAAACTTCAGGATCAGTAATTAACAAATTTCCTGTTGTAACATTCATATAAACTTTCACTCCAGCAACATTTTTCACTTTTTTTATTTCATCCAAATTCTCTCCATTTGTACCGAAATACAATCCAAAATCAACTAAAGACATTTTTGAAACTATTGCTCTTTTTTTCTCCAAAAGTTCATTTGTGAAAATAGGTGGCACATTATTTGGCATATCCAAAACAGTTGTAACACCGCCCATCAATGCCGCTTTTGAACCACTTTCAAAATCCTCCTTATATTCCTGCCCAGGCGTACGGAAATGCACATGACAGTCAATAATCCCTGGCAATAAAAATTCCCCATTCCCATTTATCACTGTCATTTCTGCTTTTTTTCCTGTCATTCCTGCGGAGGCAGGAATCTTACCAATTTTCAAAACCTCCCCATCCTCAATCAAAACATCCTGTTCCTCAGAAATTTTCTCACAACTTACGATTTTTACATTTTTTATTAAAAGCATTTTTTATATTTATTTGGATTTAGTTCTTTTTTTAATTTCTTTTAAAAATTGTTGTTTAGTAAAAAGAGGCGTTAAAATTATATCCCCATTATTTATCTTGCAGTCAAAAGCATCTACAGAGAAAGACTCCCTAATTTCTTTAGGGATAGTAATTTGTCCACGCTCTGAGATTTGTACTGCAATCACACTGAAAATATGAATTACTGAAATACTGTATTAATTTTAATACAAAAAAAACATAAAATCAATTATCGTTCAGAATTATTTAGGGATCAAGCGGAAAATAATTTGAATAAATAATTTTAAAAATTCATGAAAAGACCAGAAAAGTAGGATATTTTGCCTTTAGTGTGTCATTCCAGTGAAGACTGGAATCCAGTAAACATACTTATTATTTATGGATAAAACTTATTTTATATATATTATTGCTAGTAAACGTAATGGTACTTTATATGTAGGAATGACAAATAATTTAGAAAGGAGAATTACTGAACATAAAGAACAAATTAACAAAAGCTTTTCATCAAAATATAATATATCAAGATTAGTATGGTATGAAGAATTTGATACTGCAATATCAGCAATTGAAAAAGAGAAACAAATTAAAAAATGGAAAAGAGAATGGAAAATAAATTTAATTGAGAAAGACAATCCTAACTGGAAAAATTTATATTATTTATTTTAACCAATTCTGGATATTATAAAGTTCAACACTATCGAGGTTAGTCCTCTACTGGATACCAGCCGGAGTTTACACCAATGAAGATGGGTGCTGGTATGACGACTAACGATAAATTATTGTTTTTTAAACCAATTTCTGCTTGATCCATATTTTTTCATTCTATTATTATTCCGGATTACTTGTATAAGGAGTTGTTGGATCAAGATTTCCATCAACATTTAAATTGTTATTAGGGTTTGTAGTTTCAGGCATCATTTCAGTATTTAACCCCTCAATATTTGTATCATTATTTGGAGAGGCTACATTCGAATTAGTCTCTGAACAACTATATAAACTTGAAACAACAAAAACTAATAATATTATTAATTTTTTCATAAAATATTATTTAATCATCCCCTTAATTAACGCCATCCTCACTATAACTCCATTTCTAACTTGTTCAAAATATTTAGCACGTGGATCTGAATCCACTTCCTCCAAAAGCTCTCCAAATCTAGGTAGGGGTGCAATAACAATCATTTCTTGTTTAGCTTTTGTCATCATTTTCTTGTCTATTTGATAAAAAGTTCTATATTTCTTAAATTCCTCCTCACTCTCAAATCTTTCTTGTTGAATTCTAGTGTCAGACAAAACATCAAAATCCCCTATCACTTTTTCCAGATTTTCTGTTTCGCTAAATTCACAATGATTTTCTTTCATTAAATCTTTATATTTTTGTGGTAATTTCAAAGCATTTGGTGCAACTAAAATAAATTTACATCCAAAAAACTTCAAAAGTTCAATTTGTGAATGTACAACACGGCTATTTTTCAGATCACCTACCATGCCAATCGTTAATTCCCCAAAAGCGGATTTAAAATCAGAATAATTTCTCCATTTCCAGATAGTATAAATATCTAGCAAAGCTTGCGTTGGGTGATCTCCAGAACCATCGCCAGCATTAATAACTGGCACGCTTGATCCTTTTGCAAATTCCGCTACAGCCCCTTCTTTTGGATGTCTCATGGCAATTATATCCGCAAAACTTGAAATGGTTTTTGCTGTATCATATAACGTTTCTCCCTTAGTAATTGAAGAACTTGTTTCCATTGAATAATTTGAAATTACTTTTCCACCTAATTTCAACATTGCAGTCTCAAAACTAAATCTAGTCCGTGTCGAAGGTTCCCAAAAAACTGTTGCCAAAATCTTCCCATCGCCAAAATTTTCAATTCTTAGTTCTGAATTCTTAACTCTTAGCTCTAAGCTCTTAGTTCTTAACTCTAGCTCCCTCGCTTCATCAAAAAGAATTTTTAATAAGCTTGGGTCAAATTGACTGGCTTTTAACAAATGTTGGAAAGGTAATTTCATAAAAAAACAATAAACTTTATAATTATTATGCAAAATATAAAAATTTATATCAACAAAAAATAAAATTTTACAAAATCTAAAAAATTACATAAAATTTAAATTGTTCTATTAATTTAGGATTTTTGCATTGTCTCAAATAACAATAATTCTCGGTGCTCAATGGGGTGATGAAGGTAAAGGTAAACTTGTAGATATTTTAAGTGAAAAATTCGATATAATAACAAGAAGTGCTGGAGGAGCAAATGCTGGACATAGTGTATACATAGGAGATCAAAAACATGTATTTCATTTAATCCCATCAGGGATTTTGAATAATAAAACAGTGTGTGTAATCGGTAATGGATGTGTAATTCATATCGAAACACTTTTAGAGGAAATTAATAATTTAAAAAGTAAAAATATTAAAACAGAAAATAGAATTTTTATATCTGACAGAGCTCATATTTTATTTGATTATCACAAGGTAATTGATGGCAAGCAGGAAGAAATGAAAGGAAAATTAAGTGTTGGTACTACCAAAAGAGGCATCGGTCCCTGTTATGAAGATAAAATTTCTCGCCGAGGAATCAGATTTTGCGATTTAATGGAGTGGGAAATTTTTGAAGAGAAAATCCGCAATAATGTTAAAATTCTTTCTCAAATGTATGGCGATTTAGAATTTGATTTAGAAAAAGAACTAAATAAATACAAAGAATATTCAAAAACATTAAAAGAAATGATTATTGACACAACTTTTTATCTAAATGCCTCAATTCAAGAAGGTAAAACTTTGTTGCTTGAAGGGGCCAATGCAATTATGCTTGACGTTGATCATGGGACATATCCTTATGTAACTTCATCGAATCCATCGATTGGTGGAATATATACTGGCTTAGGTATCGCTCCGCAAAAAAACACAGAAGTCATTGGCATTGTCAAAGCTTATACTACTAGAGTCGGAGCCGGTCCTTTCCCAACCGAACAAGAAAACGAAATTGGCGAACATCTAAGACAAGTCGGCGGTGAATATGGATCGACCACCGGACGACCAAGAAGATGCGGTTGGCTTGATGCCGTGATGTTGAAATATTCTATGGCAGTGAACCATTATGATATTATTAATTTGACAAAAATTGATTGTTTAACAGGACTTAAAACGTTAAAAATAGCAGTTAGTTATTATCGTAAAGGAGAAAAATTAAACTCTTGGCCTGCTTCATTGCAAGTTTTGAAAGAATGCGAAGTCGAATATCTTGAACTTCCCGGCTGGGATATTGACATCAGTGCTTGCCGTAATTTTGAGGAATTACCGGTTAATTGCAAAAACTATATTCTCAAGATCGAGGAATTAATGCAGTGTCGCATCAAATACATCGGGGTAGGTGTCAGAAGAGATCAAATAATTATCAAGTAAACCTATTGTTTGGTTTTATATTTCTCAATTTGGTGCTTTAACTTATCCACCAAAAGATCAATAGCTTCTGTAACTTGCAAACTATCAAAAACTTCAGCGTATAAAAGATTATTGGGAACGCTGATTGATACTTTCATCTCCACATGAGAACCGTGACTTTTGTCATGGCCTTTTTCAATATGAACATCACATTGTACTGAATCATCCTGTAAATGAGCTGACAATCTAGTTAAATGCTCCAATTTATGCCTAATATATTCCTCATGTTCAGGATTTAAAGTGATGTTTTTGGCGTGAAAATTAATGTTCATAAAAAATAAATTTAAAAATTATGACAAAGCCAAAATTAATATATAAGATAATTAAGATCTTGGAAATAATTTTAAAAAAAAATTTCATAATTTCATTGACTTGCCAATGAATCATTCCCCTACAAACTTAATCGAAATTTTCCTTAATTCTGAAAAAGCTGATGGCGCAATTTTGCAAAATATTTTTGACCACTATCAGCGAGTTACCATGTCCGTAAAAGCTATTAATGAAAATGATCAACATTTTAAAACTACTGATGCCGAAGCCTGTTTCTTGGATTTTCAGCGCACCTGGGTTTTGGGACAAGCCTTAAAATCTTTTTTAAGAACTAAAGCCAAAAAACCCAGCAAAATTTTACACATGCTGGAAGCTGGTTCTGGCACAGGAATTATGGCAATTTTTGCCGCTATTTTGAATCCCAATATCCAAATTATTTGTTTGGAAATAAATCCCCTTTCCTGTCAAAAATCACAAACTTTTATTCAAGCTTTAAAATTATCAAATCGAATTAAAGTTTTCAATCTAGATGCAACCAAGTTAGATGCAGAACAATTACCGGAAGCTAAAGATTTTGACCTTATTTTTTCTGAAACTTTGTCAGGCGGACTTTTTTTTGAACCGCAACTGCAGATCACGCAACATATTAAAAAATTTCTCAAAACAAATGGATTTTTAATACCTCAAAAAATCGAATTATTTCTCCATTTAGAAGATCCTTGGCAAAAAGAACCACTAACGCAAAAAATAAAATATGCGGAAATAGATTTTTTAAATTACGAAAAAAACACTATTACTGCTGATATAAATTTAGGAATCCTACGCTCGGGATCGCCAAATATAGTAGTAATCACTAGTGAATTAACTTTAACCGAAAATTTTAAAATCACCACTGATCCCAAATTTACCAACTTTTTAAACAAGGCCATCATTCTTATTCCCAAATCTCAACAAAAAATCTTTCAAATAAACGATATCGTAAATCTACAAATGCAATATCAAGCTGGAGCAAATACTAGTAGTTGCCAAATAATTTTGCGGAAATTATAACCACCTCGTCTAACAATTTTTACACCTTGGCTGACAAATTATATCGCCCTTGGTCATCAATTTTGATCAATTTCACTTTAATCGCGTCGCCAACTTTCACAACATCAGCCGCGCTCTTCACAAATCCCTTACCTAATTCTGAAACGTGCACTAATCCTTCTTTGCCTGGCAAAAATTCCACAAACGCTCCGAAATCCATCAAACGAGTCACTTTGCCGTCAAAAACATCTCCGGCTTTTGGTTTGTATACCAACTGTTTGACCCAATTAGCGGCTTTATTACCACTCTCTCGATCAGGCGCGGTAATCGACAAAAGTCCATTGTCGTCAATCTGCATTTCCACATTGCATTCCTTGCTAATTTTTTGAATCATTTCACCACCTTTACCGATAACCACTCTAATATCATCACTTTCTAATTGCATGGAAGCAATCAAAGGAGCGTTCTTATTTAATTCTTTTCTAGGTTCGCTAATCACCTTGCTCATCTCTGTCCAAATATAATCACGACCTTCTTTCGCCTGTTGTAAGGCTTCTTTCAATAAGGATAATTTCAACCCTTTCACTTTGATATCCATTTGTAAAGCCGTCAGGCCTTGGTCAGTTCCAGCTACTTTAAAATCCATATCCCCCAAAAAATCCTCTTGAGCTTGAATATCCGTTAAAATTTTATATTCGCCAATCTCTTCATTAATAATCAATCCCATGGCAATCGCAGTCACTGGTTTTTTGATTGGCACACCTGCATCCATCAAAGCCAAAGTTGAACCGCAAATAGAGCCCATGGAACTGCTGCCATTACAAGCCAACGTCTCAGACATCAAGGCAATCGTGTATGGAAATTTATCTTTTTCTGGCAAAACTGCTTTCAAAGCTTTTTCGCCAAGTTTACCATGACCAATTTCCCGCCGACCCACTCCTCTATATGGACGCACTTCGCCAGTCGCAAATGGTAAAAACGTATAGTGATGCCAAAAATGTCTTTCCACGTCATTATCCATACTATCTTCCACCAAAGCATCCTGCGGTCCACCCAAAGTCAAAACACTCAAAATTTGCGTTTCACCTCGATTAAACAAAGCTGATCCATGAGTTTTTGGCAGCAATCCCACTTCCACTTTGATCGGCCTCACATCTTTCACTCCTCGTCCATCCAAACGAACTTCCTCTTTTAAAATCTTCTCTCTCATGTATATCTTTAATTTTTTATAGACCGCTTCCTTAATGTCATTTTCTAAAACCTCCTTTTTTTCAATTGCTTCCGTAAAATTTTGGATAATGTGCTCGTTTAAAGTTTCTAAATTTTTCAAAAATTCCTTTTTACTTTTGTTATAAAGGTCATTCATCATTTCCTGACTAATCATCGCTCCAACTTTTTCCACCAAAGCCACATCCAAAACTTGCTCATCAATTGTTATTGGCTGAACATGGCATTGAGCAATCAAATCTTCCTGTAATTTACATAAATCCTTAATATGTTTATGCGCGAATTCTAAAGCTTCTAACATCTTCTCATCAGAAATTTCTTTGGAAGCCGCTTCCACCATTGTAATCGCATCAACCGTGCCAGCCACCACTAAATCCAAATCGCCATTATCAGTTTGTTCGTAAGTAGGCATTAACACAAACTCGCCATTTTTCATCCCCACTCTCACCGCTGACACAGGTGCTTCAAATGGCACTCCCGTCAATAAAATTGCCGCTGAAGTTGCGATCAAGGCTATCGGACCAGCATTCATAGATTGGTCAGTCGAAAGCACGGTAGCCACCACCTGTACTTCATTGCGCATAGTTTTGGGAAACATCGGTCTGATTGGACGATCAATCAGGCGAGACGTCAAGATACAATCATCGCTAGGCCTGCCTTCTCTTTTAATAAACCTACTGCCTTTAATTTTACCGGAAGCATAAAATTTTTCCTGAAAATCCACTGATAAAGGTAAAAAATCGACTCCTTCGCGGGCTTTGTCAGATACTCCCACTGTCACCAAAATATGAATATCGCCAAACTTAGCCAAAATACTGCCTGAAGTCAAAGTTGCTAATTTCCCAGTTTCCAAAGTTAATTCTCTATCTGCAAAAATAGTAGATACAGTTTTAAATTCCATAAAAATAAATTTAAAGTAATAAAATCCCGTTGTGGGAATGAAAAAGTGTTAGAACCGATATATTGGCATAGAGGATTCAGATGTAATAATACCTCAAGTTTCAAGCAATCTTTGACATTCTCTATCATGGATTCAAAGACAACCTGTCTACTTGGAGTATTATCACCAACAAAACTTTCTATACCAACCTCAGTTATTTTCTAATACCTAACTTATTAATTAAAACTTCATAAGCCTCTTTTTTCTTAGTTCTCATATAATTAAGAAGTTTTCTCCTTTTGCTTACTATGCCCAACAAGCCTCGTTTTGAATGTTCATCTTTCGGATGATCCTTCATGTGTGCTGATAGAGATTCTATTCTATTGCTTAATATAGCAATTTGCACCTCTGGGGAACCAGTATCTTTGGTATGTCTCCCATGAGACGAAATAATTTTTTTCTTTTGATCGCGTTTCATAATTATGTGATTAAAATTATTATTTTTATTAAAAGCTTCGCTAGTTTAGCATATATTATTTTTTAAGCAAAGTAAAAATTTACTCTTTTATTCTGTGTCTGCCTCATTCTCAATTTCTTCTTAATATTCATTACTGAAAATCAGAAATATCCAAAACGTTGACTCCTGTAAAATTTTGACCAATTTGCTTCCATCTGGAAACATCAGCTGGCTTATCAGCAATGTAAACATTATACTTAGATCCATCTGAATAATCATAAATCTTTACCTTTACTGCATCACTTGGCACTGCCATTACTAAATAAGAAGGCGAGCCTGTTAGTAAATAGGTATTTTTCTTTCTGGCCACATAATCAGGTTTACCAAAACTATTTCTCAATATTTTATTACTATTGGATCTCAAATCATGATGCAGCATGTAAGCAGTTAAATTTTTTGCTGTTAAGTATGAGACCTCACCTGTAGCCTGAGTAACTTCAACAGCGTCCAGAACTAGTCCATTACTTAAATAATTAGCATCACTGCTGGCAGAATAACTAGTCACAATTAAATAATGATAATCTCCGCTACTGCCTAAATCTCTATTATAAAAAGCAACGGTATTAAAAATCTTAGCCTTGAATAACATTTTGGCAAACTGAGCTCTATTCACTGGTTGGTCAGCGTCCAGTGAAGATGTTCCATCATCATGTGGCACGCCACTAATAAAGCCCATGCAGGCTCCCAGCATAGCAGTTTTGTAATACCAATCATCACTAGTTGGCGCATCAGTCCAGTCAGGCATTTTACAAGATTGTCCGTAAATTTTTGTATACAAGTCATATAAAAAAACTTCTCCGCCCAAAGCATTCAAAATGACCTTAACCGCTGTAATACGATTCAAAGCGCTCACTCCCAAATTTCCAGTATTGCCTTCCCCATTAATAATTCCTAAAGATGTTAAAGCACAAACATAAGGCCCATACCATTGTCCAGACTGCAAATCTTTATAATTCCTCTCACAACCTAAACTTGAACTTAATTGAATAATTCCTCTTTTATTCAAAATTGCGCCAATTAATTTTGCCGCTTGTAATTTATTCACTTCACTATTTCCATCAAAAGCGCATTTTCCCGTCAAAGCACAACGAACACCTGTCCATTCTTCAGTAATATAACCGGCATACCACTTATCTTTCGCTACATCTGAAAATTTAGAAACGCTATCTTCAACATTAGTTTGATATTCAGTATCTTCGGTTGTATCAGCCAAGGCATAATTAGATAAAGATAAAACACCAATCATAACTACCAGCAAAAATATAAATTTCTTTTTCATAAAAATTATTTTAAAAAAAATAATAGCTAAAATAGCTTACTAAACTAAACCGCGAAATTCAAATATTTATTCTCATTTTATGTGTATTTTCTAGTTGCAATTGAAATTCTAAAGCAGTGCGATATAAAATTACTGTAGAAAGTTTTATTTCTTCAAACCCTGCCATGCCTGAGATGCCAGAAGTTGAAACCGTACGGCTCACCTTACTTCCTTATGTTGTAGGTAATCCAATTACAAAAGTGCAGATTTTAAATGATAAAATAATTCGCGGGGAAAAAAATTTCCAAACCAAATTAATCGGGCAAAGCTTCACGACTATCAACAGGAGAGCTAAACTCCTTTCTTTTCCGCTATCACCTTCAGGTTTATATCTATGCGCTCATCTGAAAATGACTGGACAATTAATGTATAGCCATCAAGATATTTTAGAAGGCGGCGGGCATAGTTTAAGTTCAGCAGATTATGATTTGCCTAATAAACATACTCGCGCGATTTTTACTTTCCAAAACAACGGCAAATTATTTTTTAACGACTTACGCTTATTTGCTTATCTCAAAATTATCGACAAAGAAACCTTGCAAAACACTTATAACAAATACGGTATAGAACCGGGCCTTCCACATTTCACTCTGGAAAATTTTCAAAAAGCTTTCACCCACTCCACTCGCAGTCTAAAATCTTTATTGCTTGACCAGAGTAAAATTGCCGGACTAGGTAATATTTATGCCGATGAAATATGTTATGAAGCCAGCATTAAGCCAATGCGAAAAGTCTCAGACTTATCGTCTGTAAATATTAAAAAACTATACCAAGTCTGCCAGACAATTATCACCAAAGCCATCAAACATTGCGGTACGACTTTCCAACACTTTAAAATTCTCAACCATGGTCAAATACAAAATGGCAATTTCTCTGATTATTTACAAGTGTTTCGAAGACAAGGACAAACTTGCAAGCGTTGCGGACCAAATTATCTCATTAAAAAAGTCAAATTTGCCGGCCGAGGCACTCATTTTTGCGATCATTGTCAAAGATAAGTAAGGTGAGTCAATCATTCCTTAATACTACAAACACTTAAATCCGATAGTTGCTGAAAGCTTTTAACACCTGGGAATGGTTTGTTTTCAAACATCCAAACAGGATAAACACTAACTCCTAAATCTTGACAAATAGCACGGTTAAAATCACAATTAATGTATTTGATATATTTAAAAGAATCACCAAACATTTGCTTTTGATTTTGACAACTCTGACAATAATCAACTCCATACATAACAACATTATTCTCTGTCAGACATCTGGCGAATTTATCCACGGCATTAAAATCTTTATTTTTATACCAGAATACTAAAATAATCAACAAAAATAATATCGCTAATATAAATAATCCTCTTTTTAAAATTACATTTTCCATTCACCACAAAATTTAAAATTCAAAATTTCATTTCCACCCCATCAAATGCATATGCAAGTGAAAAACTTCCTGACCGCCTTTTTCATTAACATTGAAAACCAATCTATATCCTTCACATTTTTCTTTATGAGCGATTTCTTTAGCAATTTTTATCATATGTCCAACTAACTGTTCTTCATGATCATCAATATCAGACAAGGTGGGAATATGTTTTTTTGGTACCAGTAAAAGATGCACAGGCGCTTTGGGATGAATATCATTGAATCCAATACAAAACTCATCTTCATGAACAATCTGTGCCGGAATCTCTTTAGCAATAATTTTACAAAAAACACAATTAGTCATGTAAAATAGCAAATAAATTTCAAACTTTTCGAACAAAGCCCCTCAGCTAGACGCTACAAACTCTATCTTCTCACTTTTTTCAAAGCCACTCTTTCTGGTAAATCATAAGTAGCGCGACCCACACGAGCAAAATGTTTTTGAAGATTCAAAGAAATAGTCCCATGTTGGACTGAGCGTGTAGCCATCACTTCTTTCATGATTTCCTGTTTAGACATTGGACCTCCTTTATTTTCCAATAATTTTTTGATGACATCTTTAACAGCCCCTGGTTCAATTCCCCATTCCCTTAAGGCATAAATACCGCGTCCAACTAACACAAATTGATCCTTACATCGAATAAGTTCATTATGAAGAGCCTGAATTGTAAATTGTTTTTTATCGAAACCGGCTTTGTTGACTTCATTCACAATTTCCACGAAATGCAAAGGTTTATTAGACCTTTTCAAAACGATATAAGCTTTGTCGCGCACGCTTCTTGGATGCACAAATCTCCATTCCTTTAGACCAGCGCCTTCCGCTACGATTTTAAATCTTAAATCCACCTGTAAACAAGCTTTGAAAAATTCTTTACTAATAGTCCTATCCTTGCTTTGAAGAGCTAAAAAAGCATTATAAGCCTCTTCCAAAAGCATTATCTGATTTTGTTTTTTCAACATCGTGTAAGCCTCTTTCAAAACATTTTTAATGATTTCAAGATCCACCTCATTCAAAGCATAAAAAGTCCGGAAAATATTATTCTTTTCAACCTTCTTTAAATTAGAATCAATATCAATAGCCAATCTGATAAAATTCACGTCAACTTTGGAAACATTATATAATTTTTTCAGCATTTCATTTACTAAATCATCAATCACCATTAGTCCGCCATTGCTTTCTATCAATAACCTAGCAGTCTCATGAATAATTCTAAGTTTAGTGTTAGCAGCAATTCTTTTTAATTTATGTTTACCGCCTTTTTCAATTTGCCTAACTCTTTCTCTGGTAACATTAAATGATTTTCCTATTGATTCCAGAGTGCGCTTAACCTCTCCATCTAATGAGAAACGTTTGGTAATAACTTGCTTTTCTTTTTCTGTCAGCACCATTAATATTTCTTCCATGAGTTTTTGTAAATCAACTTGCTCCATGCTCATACCATTAGTTACCGGCGAAAATGTTGTATCCATAACTTTTATAATTAGAATTTAACTAGTTATCATATTAACCAAAGCCTTGAATTAATGTCAAGCAAGAAATTTGTTTTCATTGCAAAAATGTATTTTTACAAATTATAAAACAATCAAATATTAAATTGTAAAACCACTAAAAAAAGAATATAATAAAAAGAATAATTTTTCTCCCCATGACCTCATCCTGCCGCCCCTCAAAAATCGCCATCATCGGAGCTGGACGTGTCGGTACTAGTTTTGCTTACGCTCTGATGATCCGTAAAATTATTTCAGAGATTGTCCTGATTGATATTGAGAAAAATAAAGTGAAAGGCGAAGTCATGGACCTCAACCATGGTCTTGCTTATGCGGAAAATTTGAAAATATACGGCGGGGATTTTTCAGACTGCAAAAATGCTGATTACATTGTCATTACAGCTGGCGCTAGTCAAAAACCAAGTGAAACCAGGATTGATTTAATTAATAAGAATCTAACCATTCTGAAATCAATGATCCCGAGTATTCTGAAATACAACAACACTGCCAAAATTATTCTGGTGAGCAATCCTGTTGATATTCTTACTTATATCACGTTAAAAATTTCCGGACTACCTGGAAATCAGGTTTTTGGTTCTGGAACTGTGCTAGACACATCAAGATTTAAATTTTTATTAGGACAGCATTTCCAAGTCAGTCCTGACAGTGTTGATGCTTTTATTGTTGGTGAACATGGCGATAGCGAGGTGGCAATTTTTAGCGAAGCACAAATTGCCGGCATCCCTTTAAAAAATTTCCCAAACTATTCCAAAAAAAGTATGAAAAAAATTTATGAAGAGACCAAAAACGCCGCTTATGAAGTGATTAAATACAAAGGCTCTACTCATTATGCCATTGGACTGGTGCTAACCGAAATAATTGAAGCCATGCATCACAACGAACATCAGGTTCTACCTGTATCAAGCCTGCTCAATGGCGAATTTGATCTAAAAAATATTGCTTTAAGCCTGCCTTGTACTGTTGGCTCAAACGGAATTGAAAAAACTCTAGAAATCAAAATGAATAAAACCGAACTCAAAGCTTTCCAAAATTCCGCTAAGAAACTTAAAAATATTATTAAAACATTAAAAATATAAATATATGACAACATATCATTACAACGAACAATTTGAGAGAAGCAAAAGGGAAGAACCACACAAAAGAAAAAAATCTGAAAGAGCGGTAGAAAAAAAATTATTAAAGCAAGGCAGTAAACAAACTATAGAGCCATATACAATTATCAAAATGACCGCCTTACAAAAATTTCTAAGAACTATTTTAGTCTCAATCCTAACATTAGCCAATCCAGCAATTGCTAATCAGACACAACATATAGAAAAACCTGACATCACTAATCCTTTATCACCTAAAAAGCCTTCAATTCCTCAAACTAAACCCATAATAAAGATTGGTGATCCTTCAATATCTACCACTATACAAAAAGCATATCCTCACTCCACTTTCAATATAGAACTCGGAAAAAAAGAAGATACTGAACATAAAACCGAAGATTTACATGAACCTGACATGTAATCCTGATTTTTTATTTATCACATATCACTTACCACCTTCCTTTCCTCCTTCTTCAAACCTTCCCCCTTTCACACTTTTTCTATTCTTCATTTTTCATTCTTAACACTCATAGCTCACAGCCCAAAGCTCATAGCTATTCTTTTTCATTTCTTTTTCTCAAAACCGCCACCACTTCTTCAAAATCCACATTTTTCTCAACCAAAAGCACCATCAAATGATACAATAAATCAGCGCTTTCTTCTGCTAAACGTTCTTTAGTTTCCTTGGTCGCCGCCTTAATCACCTCCCCGCTCTCTTCAGAAACTTTTGTACAAATTTTATAAATCCCTTCTTGAAACAAACTTGTAGTATAAGATCCTTCAGGCATTCTTTCTTTCCTCTCTTTAATCAAATCAAAAAGCTCTTTTAAAAATGTCATTTTGACCTCCTTTCCTGTCATTCCTGCGCTTTTTTTTGTCATTCCTGCGAAGGCAGGAATCTTAGTTTCCCCAAAACACGACCCACTTCCACTATGACACGTCGGCCCATTTGGTTTCACCTGAATCAAAATAGTATCTTCATCACAATCTATCTGAAAACTAATTAAATCTAAAAAGTTCCCTGAAGTTTCTCCTTTTGTCCAAAGTCTATTCTTGCTTCGAGAAAAAAAGGTAACTCGTTTTTCCTTCAAAGTTTTTTCAAATGCTTCCTTATTCATATACCCCAACATCAAGATTTCTTTAGTTTCAAAATCCTGAATAATTGCCGGTAAAAGTTCTGATTTCTGAAAATTTGGATTTGTCTCCATCAATTTTTTTTAGACCAAATCCAGTTTAATGTCAAAATAACTTTAATACAAATTTTTTAATATTTCATTTTACCACCACCGAATGCCCGGAACTGATCAAGACCACCGTAATTATCTGGATTGCGGTCATAGAAGCCCAACCTACCACCGCCCCAACCAGCATCGACGAAACGTTCTTTTGTAGAGGCAGGATCAGTTGGAAGTAATGTACATGTTTTTGTATCAATTAGAACTTCTCTATCAATAGCATTAGTAGCACCGGCGAAATAAACTCTGCTATCGGCAAATTCAAGACCATATTCATCTAATTGTTTTTGATTTATCTCAACACGCTTACCAAAAGGTTTTGTCATATCTGTATCCTTACCCATCACTCTAGGATAATCTGCGCCGTCCCATATACCCAATCTAAGTTCAATAGGACTAGGAACTTGAATAGCTCCCCATTGCTCTTCAGTAAATGGAGAAATATATGTTTCATTTTTTTGTATTGCAGCTTTATTTGCGTCTAACTTTTCTATAAGTTCAAGTAAATTAGCGTCAATAGCAATAACCAATTCAGGTTTTGTAGCTAACTTTTTTAGACCTTCAAGTTTTTTTCTACCTTCCGGACCTTTATAAATCTCATAAAGATTAGTTAGAATTTGTGCCTTATTTGGGAGCCTAAGTCCAGGTATTTGTGATAATTTACGAACTTCCCATCCTTTCATTATTTCTTCAGCTTGCTGCTCAGGATCTATTCCAAGTTGTTCAATCAAAAATTGTTTTATCTCTGCTTCTCCAAATTCTTCTCTCAAGGTCGATACTTCTTTTCTAGTAGATAATTCTTCTACTCCTGTTCTAGTCCTTTCTGCATTTTCAGCAAATACTTCTTCAATTACAGCTTCTTTCATGTCATTGCCTTCACTAAATTTTGCTCTTCCTGTTTTCTCTGCTTCTTTTAGTAAAGTCCCATCTTCTGCAGCTCTACTGGCATGATCTGATAAAGACAATTCTGTTCTTTCAGGATCAACAGTTCTTCTTTCTGGACCAGAATAATTTGGATTAGACATGTTTTAATAATTTAGCGCGCCTTCAGAAATTATATGATAACATATATTTCCGATAAATACAAAGGAAATTTTTATTTTTTCACACCAATCTTCCAAACACCTTTCTCCAAAAAAGCTTCTATAGTCTGGCGATTAGCTTTATTAATCAAATTAGAATGAGAGATTTTCTTCTTTTTTGCATAATCAACTAACGTCAAAACCGTGAAAAAGTAAGGAAAAATACCTTTTTTCACGGTTTTGAATATTAATACAAATTTTTTACTCTTTTTAAAATATAGAAATTCCTTGCAAAATCTCTCCATCTAAATTATACTTTGTATAGATTTGTATAGATTTTTTAAAAAATGTATAGATATGGAACGGGAACTATTTAGTATCGGAGAAACTGCCAATATGCTTGGATTATCTATCCAAACACTTCGCAGATGGGATGCCAGTGGTAAATTCAAAGCATTTCGTCCTGATCCAAACGGTCACAGGTATTATAAAAAAATTGACATTGATTTATTTCTGAATGACATAGAAACTCTAGCTGAAATCTGGGTAAATAAAGAACAAGGAACTGAACCTAACTCTGAATTTTATTGCACATACAGCAACATATTTAAAATTAGACTAGATAAAATGATGGCAGATTTAAAAAATATTAGTGATTTAAAAACCGATACCTCTCTAATCACTGCAATAACAGGAGAAATAGGCAATAATTCATTTGATCACAATTTAGGACAATGGCCTGATATTCCAGGAATATTTTTTGCTTATGACTTGAAAATGAAAAAAATTGTATTGGCAGATCGAGGACAAGGTGTATTAAAAACCTTACAAAGAGTAAAAATGGACTTAAAAAACGATCAAGATGCTTTAAAAGTTGCTTTTACTGAAATTATAACAGGAAGAGCTCCAGAAAGACGCGGTAATGGACTCAAATTTGTAAAACAAATCATATTAACAAACCCCATAAAATTTCTATTTAGAAGTGGCGATGCTGAATTAGACATAGGGGAAAAAGATAGCAAGATAAATATTAAAAAAACAGAAAATCAATTTCATGGCTCTTTTGTTATCATAAATTTTTAAAATTTAAATATATGCAAATCTTTCTAAAAAAATTTGGCGAAATCCTTACATCAAGAGATACTGGCAAAGAAGCTTTTTCCGCATTTCAACCTGTTCTAAATAACTTATCTGACAACGAAAAAATTGAAGTAGATTTTGAAGGGGTTTCTGTTTTAACGCCATCATGGGCAGATGAATTTTTAATTAGATTAACAGAAAAATTCCCAAACAAAGTTACGTTTATAAACACTGAAAACGCATCTGTCCAAGCAACCTTAAAATTATTAAAAGATATAAAATTTACAAAAAAAATCTAAACACGTTAAAAACTTTTCAAAAAATTATTTATCTCCACGTGTTTCATCAATAACTCGATTAATAGCTTGCGGAACATCTGGCTGTAGATTTTGAAAAACTTCTTTTTCTCTCGTCAATTTAATTTTTTTCGAACCCATTATTAGGAAGTCCTCCTTCTATTATTTCATCTGAACCATCTATCCTACTTCTAGCTAAAATATAACTTCGACCTGTCTCGACCACATTTATTAATTCTGCCGTCGTTCCAATTTGTTTTCGTGTGTCTTCATTTTCAACAGGTCTTTTATCAATTAATAAACTTGAGGTAATTTTTATTTCATCTGGATTCGCTCCATCTAAAACCGCTCTATCTATTAATGACCTAATGTGTTTTACACTACGCTCATGCTCTTTTATAAAAGATTCACTTAAGCCTGCATTTCTAAACTCTTCAAGTCCTTTTTCATACAACTCTAAAGCTCTGTTCACATCTCCATTTTTTATGAAAACTCGATTACCTTTAAAAAATAAACGATTCCCCTTAGTTAATGCTTCGTAATTCATATATAATATTGATTAAAAACTAATAAAACATCTATACGATAACATCACTCCCCCTCTCTGTCAAGTTTTATTAAGTGATTTTTATGTAGACTTAGTATATTCTGTATACAGAAATACTTAAAAATTTCAGGTTATTTTTATATGAAATATACTCTCACTTCATCTAAAGATAGTAAATTACTAGAAAATCTTATTATTAAATATGGACAGATTGTAACTATTAATCAGATTTCTGATGAAGCTAAAAAAAATTTAAATCAAAGTCAAATTGAATATCTTATTTCAAGTCTTACAAAAAAAGGCTGGTTAATTCGTGTCAAAAAAGGGCTTTATGTAATTTCAGATTTAAGTAATCGAGGATTTTTATCATTATCTTCATATATTATTGCAAATTTATTGGTTAAAAACTCTTACGTTTCTTTTGAATCAGCACTTCAATATCATGGTATGTTTGATCAATTAACAAATAAAATTATTTCTATTTCTTTAAAAGAACATAAAGATGTAAATCTCCAAAATACTGAATATAATTTCATCAAAACAAAAACTGATTATTATTTTGGTTTCAAAAAAATTATAATAGATAATCAAAATGCACAAATTGCAACGCAGGAAAAAGCTCTTTGCGATATTATTAATTTTCATCGAAGCATTTATTCTATTGATTTAGTTATTGAAAAATTAAAAAATTATAAAAACAATATTAATTTTATTCAAATGCAAAATAATATAAAACAATTATCAATGACTACCTTGAAAATCTTTGGTTTTATTTTTGATCTTTTAAATATTGATTCATCAGAGTTACTAAAACAATCAAAAACAACTAAAACAGCTCATAAAATGACATCTGATTCTAGAATTTTTAATGCAAAATGGAGGCTTTATTATGATAGTTATTTTGGAAAATTATTAACACTCAAAAACAAACTGAAATGATGCAAATCTATTATTCAAAAACAGTTGAAGATGAAAAAATTAATGAGATGATTGAGAAATTACCGTTTAAAGAAATAAAGTTATAACTTATCTATAGCATCTAATTCCGATTGTAATCTTTTTACTTCTTGATTTGCATCTCCAAGTCTTTGCAGAGTTATATTAATTGCCCCCATATCCTGAAAGCTTCCATATTGATCTGTCCTTGCAAATCCACCTTTTTGTGCAACATTAGTCATAGTCTCTAATTCGTGTTCCATTCTTTCTGCAAATTCTTTAGCTCTTTCAAGTTCTTTTTCTAATAATTCTTTCGTTCTTAGCGGTATCTGTGGTTCTATATCATCTTCTATGACTCTTGTATCTTTCTCCAATGATTCCTCACTTTTTGGTCTAAACCATTTTTTTAATCTTTCTCTCCAGCTACAACGTTGACCATCTACTTTAGAGTCATGTTTTGACCTTCTGTCATCACCACAATCTAAATCATTAGGGGCATATTTTTCTTGATTTTTTCTCATAAAAATATTTTTAACCAAATAAAACGTCTACATCATAACATTACTCTCTCTCTGTCAAGTTTTATTTTTATAAAATTTAAGGTAAAATTACTTAAATATTTGATCAAAATTCTTTCATTGACCTTAATCACCCAAATCAACTCAGAATTAAATAAACTCAAGAAATTGCGACCATTAAATCATGGAGAAATCAAAGCAATTCGAAAATGGTTTAATGTTACTTACACTTATAATTCAAATGCAATTGAAGGCAATACCTTAAGTCTTGGCGAGACAAAAATGGTCATTGAAGATGGCCTGACAATCGGTGGCAAAACTGTTCGTGAAATTCTAGAAGCCAAAAATCATGGCAAAGCAACAGAACTTTTATTTAATATTGTTGATAAAAAAATAGATTTAAACCTTGAACTTATTTTGAAATTGCATAAAGAACTTTTATTTGATATAGACCAAGAAAATGCTGGCGTTTTTCGCAAAATTCAAGTTTATATTTCAGGATCAGAAGAGAAATTGCCTACCGCAAAAGAAGTCCCAAATTCAATGAAATCATTTTTTAAATGGTATGAAGAAAATAAAAGCAAACTTCACCCATCTACTCTTGCAAGCTTAGCCCATTTCAAATTTGTAAAAATTCATCCTTTTGTTGATGGCAACGGAAGAATTGCCAGACTTCTTTTAAATTTAATCCTTTTACAAAATTCTTATCCTGTAATTATCGTACCAGTTATATTAAGATCAGAATATATTACAAGTCTCAAAAATGGCGAAACAGATTTTTGTGACTTTACTTACAAAATTATTTTACAAAACATCAAAGATTATATTTCAATGGTAAAAAATTAAATTCTAACATCAACTCCTTTCCCTTTCAAATACTCCTTTATCTCACTAATCCTAAACTTTTTAGTGTGAAAAACTGACGCCGCCAACACCGCATCGCTACCCGCCATAATTCCATCATAAAAATGTTCTAGCTCTCCTGCCCCACTCGAAGCAATCAAAGGAATATTCAAAACCTCACTTACAGCTTTCAACATTTCCAAATCATAACCCTGATTCCTACCATCCTCATCAATTGAATTTAATAAAATTTCTCCAGCACCACTCTCCTGCATCTCTTTCAAAAATTCAATCAAATCAATTCCCGTATTTTCCCTCCCCCCTTTAATCCACACTGTCCATTGCTCCTCCGTCATTCCTGCGAAAGCAGGAATCTCATCCTTCTGAGATCTGAGTTCTGAGTTCTGAGTTCTCTTCGCTGAAGCCGAAATCACAATCGCCTGTGACCCAAAATATTTACTTGCTTCTGAAATTAAATTTGGATTCAAAACCGCCACAGATTCAATTGAAACTTTATCAGCACCAGCTTTCAAAATATTTTTAATATCATCAATAGTTTTAATCCCGCCTCCAATTGTAAATGGAATGGAAATTTCTTTTGCAACTTTTGAAGCCAAATCAGCAACAGTTTTTCTTTTATCTGATGTTGCCGTAATGTCCAGAAAGACTAATTCATCAGCCCCTTCTTTTTCATAAAATTTAGCAAGCTCAACCGGATCACCTGCATCTTGCAAATTCGCAAAACTAACACCTTTCACAACTCGACCATCTTTGATATCAAGACACGGAATTATTCGTTTGGTTAACATGAAATAGTTTTTAAAAAATCATTAGCATTAAGAATTTTAATGCCTCTAAATTTCTTCAACTCAAGTAAATGTTTATCACCAGAAATAATATAATCCGCATCCCCTTTAACAGCTGTAGAAACGATAATATCATCATCAGGATCGTTTTTTACAGCTCTAATGATTCGCGATAATTTTACAAAAATGCAATTAATATAAATATTATAAAAAAATCGTTCAATTTCATTTTGAGTTACTGTTAAATATTTTTTAATACGAAGTCTTTTTAAAACATCCTGAATTTCCTGAAAAATTAAAACAGAAAAAACCAACTTAAACTTATCTTCCATTGCAAACTTAATAAGTTTTGCTTGAGTGCCATCAGGTCTAAGAATAGCACTGACATAAATATTTGTATCTAATACAATTCTAAGCATCATTTAATTTTAGAATTTTTACGTACCGCTCTAACTTCTTCTACAACCAGATTTTCAATATCTTCATCTTTATTATAAACTTTTTTCCTTTGCGTCCAAGTATCAAACAGATTTTTCATATCTTTTTTAGCTAATCCTTGAATACGAGCAAAATCATAAATAGAAACCATCGCGGCAAGAGGCTTTCCGTCTCGCTCAACAACAAAATACTCCCCTTGCAAATTCACCCTATTCAAAAATTCACCTAAATTCTGTCTAAATTTAACAGCTGGAATTGCCGATAAAATTGCTTCATCTGTTATCATTTTTAAATAAATTAATAATTTTAAACATTATAAGTATATATTACCATATCAATCATGTCAATCATGCCAATCATATCAATCATTATGGTCATATCGGTCTCAATTCTTTCAGCTCAATCTTCCCCTCGTATACCGCCTTCCCAATTATAACCGCATCACATCCAATTTTTTCTAATTTCAAAACATCATTTTTACTCGAAATTCCTCCTGATGCCACCAATTCTCCTTTAAAAATACTTCTTATTTTCAACATTTCTTTTAAATTTGGCCCTTTCATCATGCCATCAGTAGCAATATCAGTATAAATAATTGTTCGAACGTAAACTTTTTCTAAATTTTTTATTAAATCAATCGCCTTGATTTTTGAAATTTCCTGCCAACCTTTTATCGCAACAAATCCATTTTTTGCATCCACTCCGACTACAATTTTTTCAGCTCCAAATTTTTCAATCATTTCTTTTACAAACAAAGACACTAACAAGGGGTTGCAACCCCTTGTTGATTCACCACTCGTTGATTGACTTCTTGTTACTCCTTCCAAAGCTTTTGTTCCGAGAATTATTCTATAAACTCCTATATTTAATAATTTTAAAATTGCTTCTTCATCCCTTATTCCACCTCCAACCTCAACTGGAATTTTTATATTTTTCACAATATTTCTAATCGTTTCAAAATTTTCCTGAGTCCCCTTTTTCGCTCCATTCAAATCAACAATATGAATCATATCCGCACCATCTTTTTCAAACTTTTTCGCAACTTCAACTGGATCATTTGAATAAATTTTTTGTTCAAAATAATTGCCTTGTTTGAGGCGGACACATTTACCATTAATAAGGTCGATTGCTGGAATTATTTTCATTTTTTAAAAAAACTTAACGTTTTAATACATTAATACATTATTATAAAAAATAAAATTGTCAATATTTATTGTAAATTATTCATCCAAAATTTTATATATTTTTAGACCCTTAGCAAGCGGAGTACTCCAAGAAAAAGAAAGTGAAAGTCAGAACCAGTGTCAGCAACGTCAACTCCACCATAATACGAATTTAAGCAGGCACAAAGAGGAGAATTTGACTTATTCGCTAACCATGTTCCTTCTTTTAAGTCCCAAACGATAGGCTTGTCAGTAGCTTGCATAGCTTGTAAAGCTTCTTCACTAAATTTTCCTGATTTTAATAATCTCTCTAAAGCTTCTTCACCTGATACAAGATTAGGATATTCACTCCTATCATCTGCATCTTTCCTTAAATCTATCCAACCACGTTTATCTTCTTTATTATGCTTGAGCATGTCAAATCCAGTTGTTTTTATCAAAAAATTAGCTTCTTCGTATATAAGATTACAAGTTGTAACATTAAGTTCTCTTTCCAATAACATAAGCCGTCCTTCGTCATCAAATCCAAGCATATCCGCCACACCACCTTCCCGCTCTAAAACATCTATTAATTCTAAACATGATTTTTCTCCTCCTGTTGGATTATTGCCAAACATATCATCATTTGGCTTATAAAGCTTATTCTTTTTCGTGTTTAACCTATTAAATGCTATAGCCTTAACCGCTTTTAATTTATCTTCTGGACTCTTATAAGCACGTATATCCTGAACTGTTTGGCCTTCTAAATTGTCTGTAGGTTGAAGATTTGACAAAAAAACATCTAAATCTAATAAACCCTTATCTGCTAATTCATCAAACTGTTCCATGTATTTTTGAAGCCTTGGATTGTCAGGAAGTTGCCATAAGTTTGGATTTATTCTTAAAACAAAATTTTCTCTAACTGCTCTTTTTTCAAAGGATAATTTATCTACAGGTTGATCATTTACAATACTCGTCATATCATCTCGTGAAGATTGAGCTTGTGGCAAATAACTTACAGAACCTACTTGTTTCAAATCACAAGCGCTTACTCCTCTATCTATCCCTTCTTCTTGACCATTTTGCTCACCCATATTTATAAATTTATGTTATAAGACATTAGCCTAGTATATGTTTTATATTTTGTAAAAGGACAATGCAAAAATCTCCTATAATTGAATTTAAAGAAAAAAGATTAGTAATATTATCAATTAAAAAATTATAAAGTATACTTTTTTCTTATAAATCACAAAAATTCTTCAACAACTTCATCCCAACCTCCCCTGACTTCTCAGGATGAAATTGAGTACCATAAAAATTTTCTTTTTTAACGACCGCACTAAATTCATTTCCATACTCACAAGTCGCCAAAGTATATTCATTTACTGAACAAAAGTAAGAATGCACAAAATAGAAATAAGAATGATTAGGGATGTTTTTCAAAATTCTATCCGTTTTTAAGATTCCTGCCTTCGCAGGAATGACAGGAAAGGAGACGTTATTCCATCCAATTTGCGGAATTTTCATTTTTTTATACTGACCACTGACTACTGACCACTGATCACTAAATTTTCTCACTTTTCCTTTCAAAATCCCCAAACATTCCGTCTCCCCTTCTTCCGAAAACTCATACAAAAGCTGCATCCCTACACATATTCCCAAAAATGGTTTTTTGAAATTTTTTATAACATCAACTAAATCCAATTTTTTCAGTTCTGTCATTGCCTGAGCGTTATGCCCCTGCCCTGGAAAAATAATTTTATCTGCTTTGGCAATTTCTTCTTTTTTTGAACAAATTTTGTATTCAAACTTCAACCTTTCCAAAGCATTTGCAACTGAGGTTAAATTACCGGAATTGTAGTCAATAATTATAATCATATTTCCAAATGTCATTCTGGCCTGCCCAGAATCTAAAATTAAAGACTTCCCTTAGTTGAAATAATTTGATCCTTCGCTCTTTCATCAAAGCTACATGCTCGTCTCAAAGCTCTTGCGAAAGATTTGAAAGCGGCTTCAATCCTGTGATGTTCATTTTCACCAGGATTTAAAAATTGAATATGCAAATTCATACAGGCCTCTGAAGCTAAAGATTTGAAAAAATGTCGGAACATTTCAGTGGAAAAATCATTTACCATTTCTCTTTTTGGATCATAATTTGTTTCAAAAGCAAAACGACCTGATAGATCAACAGCACAAACACAAAGAACTTCATCCATAGGCAGAACCATATATCCATAACGATTAATTCCTTTTTTATCACCAACTGCTTTTTTGATTGATTGACCCAAAACTATCGCTAAATCTTCAATCAAATGATGATTATCAAATTTCATATCCCCTTTTGCTGTAATTTTCAAATCAAAAAGTCCATGTTTTGCAAAAAGTTCCAGCATGTGATTAAGAAATCCAACCTCAGTATTAATTTCATATTTCCCACTGCCATCCAAATTTAGATCAACTGAAATTTGAGTTTCAGTAGTATTACGAGTTATTGAGAATTTTCTGTTTTCCATAATTAAGAATTAAGCATTTAAAATTTAGAGTTTTTTATCCCTTCATTTGTTGTCGCCTTCACAAACCTCACTTTAATATTTTTTGCAAACTGCCTATCAGTTTCACGATCTCCATACATAAACGATTTTTCAAAATCTATATTTTCTGTTTTTAAAAAATCTTTTAGCATTCCAATTTTCGGTTTACGACATTCACAATTATCTTCTGGAAAATGTGGACAGATAAAAATTTTATAAAATTCAATTCCATTTCTTCTGAAAATTTCGAGCATTTTATTTTGTGGGATTTCAAAATTTTCTTTTAGAAATGATGGAGTCCCTACTCCATTTTGATTTGAAACCATTACAAGTTTATATCCTTTTTTAATCAAATCCTGCAAAGCTTCTATTACACCATCCAAAATTCTTAATTTTTCTAAGCTATCAATTTGAAAACTATCTTGAGGTTCAAATATCAAAGCGCCATCACGGTCGAGAAATGCAATTTTTTGTTTCATATTGCTCTATCATTCCTGCGAAGGCAGGAATCTATAAATAATAAAATATTTTCAACTACTGGATTCCCGCTTTCGCGAGAATGACAGTGGAATAAATTTCTATAAATTTTTTCATTTGTTCAACCGTTCCAATCGTGAGCCTGATTGTTCCATCAATTCTTGAACCTTTCCTTGGTCTTGTTCTCACTCCATTTTTATCCAAAATTTCAAAAACTTGTTCAGGACTATCAGGCTTAAAAAGTAAAAAATTTGCTTTGCTATTATCAAAAAATTTAATTCCATTGTCTTTAAAAAAATTCTCAATCAAAGGTTTAGATCCATTCATAACCTCATCTCTATATTTTTGCATATATTCAACATTATCCAAAGCAACCTGTGTAGCTATTGAAGCAATCATGTTTACATCATAAGGACTTCTTATCTTAAGCATCTCGGCAATATGCTCTTTCGAAGCCATTGCATAACCAATCCTTAAGGCAGCAAGTCCAAAAGCTTTTGAAAAAGTTCTACTAATTATTATATTCGGATATTTCTCAATCAAAGGTACTGCTGTTACTTGAGAAAATTCAAAGTACGCCTCATCTATAAAAACAATAGAATTAAATTCCAAAGCTTTCTTTGCTATTTTTTCAATTTCATCCGAGTTTACGATAGTCCCAGTTGGATTATTCGGACTACAAATAATAATTAATTTAGTTTTATTATCAATTTCATCCAAAACTTCCTCAATAGGATAATTTAAACTCTCATCATATATTGGACTTACAATTTCGCAACCTTCTATCTCTGCTGACTGGAAAAACATTGCAAAACTTGGCTTTGGAATAATCACTTTATCGCCTTTATCGGTAAAAATTCGAAAAATTAAATCAATTGCTCTATCAGAACCATTTACTGCCAAGATCTGATCTTCACTAACTCCAGCATATTGAGCAATTTTTTTATTCAGATTAAAATATTCTGGATAAATATTAATTCTTCCATTCTGAGCAAATTCATTCAAAGCTTCAATAATTTTTGGACTTGGAGCAATTGTTCTTTCACCAAAATCAAGAAGCATACCACTATAAAAAGTCCTATCTTCTTTCGGCCCTGCATAAGCTGACATTTCTTGAATATTTTGTTTAGCGAAATTCATAGAAATTTTGAATTAAGAATTTTGTCCAAATCTCACCTCCACCGAATTAACGTGAGCATCCAAACCTTCAGAAGTTCCAATAACTTTCACAATATTACGCAAATTACCAATTCCTTCTTTTGAAACTCTCTGTACTTGCAACCTTTTTCCAAAATTTTCGACACTTAATCCTTCAAACATCTTGGCAAAAGCTGAAGTTGGCAAAGTGTGATTTGATCCTGTGGCATAATCACCAAGTGGTTCAGAAGAATAAGGACCAAGAAATATCGATCCTGCATTATTAATCAAAGCCAAAACTTGTTTCTCAATGTTTTGATCAGCAAAAACTATTTCCAAATGTTCTGGAGCGTATTCGTTGGCAACTTGAGTAGCCTGCTCAATATTATCAACTACAAAAGCAAAGCTTTTTTTCAAAGATTCCTCTATAATCTCTTTTCTAGAAAGTTTCTGCATTTGGATTTTCATTTGATCTATAACTTTTATTGCAAATTCTTTTGAAAAAGTGACAAGTCCAGCCTGGCTATCTTCAGCATGCTCAAGCTGAGAAAGCAAATCCGCAGCAATCCATGCGGAATTTTGTTCTGTGTCAGAAATAACCATACATTCAGAAGGCCCTGCTGGTATATCAATATTAACACTACCAAAAACTGCCATTTTGGCTTCTGTTACAAAACTATTTCCAGGACCAAAAATTTTATAAACTTTTGGAATTGTTGCAGTCCCATAAGCCATTGCTGCAATTGCCTGAGCTCCACCAATTTTGTAAATCTCAGTCACGCCACAAATATCAGCCGCTACCAAAACCGCAGGATTACATTTGCCATCTTTTGAAACAGGAGTCGTAATTATTATATTTTTAGATCCTGCAACTTTGGCAGGCATAGCTAACATCAAAACTGTAGATGGATAAGCCGCTTTCCCTCCAGGCACATAAAGTCCAATTTTCTCAATAGGTCGAAATTCTCTCCAAAGTTCAACTCCATTATTTTCAATTTCCGCATCTTTTGCTTTCAACTGAGCTTGATTAAAAGCTTCTATATTTGCTTTTGCGGCTTTTAAAGATTCAATTAATTCAGCATCAACTTTTACATAAGCTTCATCAATTTCTTGTCGTATAACTTTCAACTGACTCAAATCAAATTCTACATAATCAAATTTTCGAGTAAGTTCTACCAAAGCCTGATCACCTCTTTTTTTCACATCATCAATAATTCCCAAAACAATTTGTTTTATTTTAGGATCACTATCATTAGCTCTAGCAGTAATGTCAGAAAATTGCTGTTGATCAACTTCTGAATATTTATATATTTTCATAACAATAATTTAGAATTCAAAATTCAAAATTCAAAATTTTTCACATAATCATTTTCTCAATCGGACTTACCAAAATTCCACTAGCACCAACTGCCTTCAAATTCTCAATTACCTTCCAGAAAATATTTTCTGGAACAACTGAGTGAATTGCAACCATACCTTTTTTATTCAAAGGAACAACTGTTGGCGAATCAACTCCTGGTAAAATTTTAACAATTTGAGCAACTGACTTTTCAGGAGCATTCATCATTATATATTTATTTTTCTTTGCATATAAAACACCTTCAATTCTCATTTTTAACTTATCAATATAATTTTTCTTTTCTTTTATTTTCAAAGTTTTTGGATTACTAATTAATTTAGCTTCAGATTTATATATTTCATAAATCTCTTTCATATCATGAGCTCTGAGAGTTGAACCAGTTGATGTAAAATCAGCAATTGCATCAGCCATTGATAAAGATGGAGCAACTTCAACTGCTCCTTTAATTGGTATAATTTCAGCTTTAATTTTGTTAATTTCAAAAAATGAACGAAGCGTAGCTATATAAGAAGTTGCAATTTTTTTACCATTAAGATCGAACAACTTTTTTATTCGACTTTCATTAGTAACAGCTATAACAAAACGACATTTCCCAAAATCCAATGACATTAAATCAACTACTTCTGACGAACTTTCAATAATAACATTATCTCCAACAATCCCTAAATCAACAACAAAATCCTGCACCATTTCAGGAATATCATCATCACGGACCAAAATTATTTCCAAAGGAAAATTCTCACATTTCACAAAAAGTGATCTTTCAAAAATCTCAAAATTAAGTCCAATATTTTTTAACAAATTAAGAGATGCCTGGCTTAATCTTCCTGACTTTTGAATAGCAATTTTTAAATTTTCATTATTTGTTTGCATTATATTTTTTTAGAAATCTTGTTTTAATGTTTTAGCGTGCTAAAACAAAAACATGCTATCAGAAAAAACACAAATGTCAAGAAAAAATAATTCCCCCGTTCTCTAATTTAGAATTCAAAATTCAAAATTTAAAATTATTCCTCCCCCATCCTCTCCAGCACCAACTTATATCCACCCATTCCATGATTTAACCAGTGGGCAACTCTTGTTATTGTTGCCGTACTAACTCCAGTTTTTTCATTTATAAATCTGTAGGTCTCTCCCTTATATACTCTTCTTACAACTTCAAACCTTTCACCCATTTCTTTCATTTCAGACAAAGTGCATAAATCCCGAAAAAAAGCCTCACATTCTTTTGTGGTTTTCAAAGTCAAAATTGCCTCATATAACTTTTTCATTTCTTTTGTTTTGAGTTCTTTTTCCATATTTAAAAAACATTAAAATATTAAAATGGACTTCCATTCTTCGTATATCCATTAATATTTTGCTGTAAAAATTCATTTAAATTTCCAAAAAATTCGCCAACAATAGGCAAATCAACTAACATAGTAACAACATAACTTATTATAGCTATAATTATAGTTACTCCAAAAAGGAATCCAAGTCCCCTAGCAGTACCAGCAAGCAAATTTGACCAAAAAATCCTCCATGGATGAGACAAATATGTTGCATACTCATGAAGTCCAACACGGCTTAATTTATTAATAGTTTCATCAATTTTATTTTCCAGATGACCAATTTTTTTTTCAACTTTTTGCTCTGCCTTAATAATTATTTTTTCTGCTTTATCAACATTATTTTTTAGCAATTTCTTATTTTTTGTTTTAGGCATTTAAAAAAATAAATTTTTATTTAAATCTAATATAACAAAACATTTATACTCATACAAATAAATAAACTCACTCTAAATCTCTCTCTTGAAAAAGAGAGACTTTCTACCCCCCTCTCTTTTAAGAGAGTTGGGGGTTAGGGGGGTGAATTTTTAAACCAACACTTTCGCCAAAGCAACAATTGCCGCAGTTTCAGTGCGTAATATTCTTTTCCCCAAAGATATAATTTGGAACTTCTCACTACATGATTTAACTAAATTAACTTCTTTATCGCTAAATCCTCCTTCAGGACCAATGAAGATATTGATTCCAAAATTCTCCCCTTGCCCCTCTCTTTTAAGAGAGTGGGAAAGGGGCTGGGGGGTAAGGGGTGAGTTTTCCCTTTCATAACAAAATAAATTTAAAACATTTTTATCTTTAGAAACTTTCTCTACTGCATCTTCAAATTTAATTGGATCAAATAAAAGTGGTATAAATCCCCTTTCACTTTGCTCTGAAGCTTCTTTCATAATTTTTTCCAAGCGATCTTTTTTTGGCAAAAAATCTCTTAAGGTTCTTTCAGTAACTAATGGAAAAATACCTTTTACGCCCAATTCAGTCGCTTTTTGAGCAATTAATTCAAAAGTTTCTAGCTTTTTTGTTATGGCCTGGTAAAGAAAAACATCATATTTGGCTTCATTGCCATTTTTTTTCTTTAATAAAACATCAAACTGAACTAAATTTTTATTCAATGATTTTATCTCAGATTCATATTCAAATCCTTGATTATCCAATAACACCACATTCTCCCCTATCTTTAATCTCAACACATTAACCATTTGATGACAAAGTTCTTTTTCCATAATTAATACTTTATCTTTTTGAAAACATTCTGATGGCAAGAAAAATCTATGAATTGTCATTTGGATTTAATTTAAGACAAAAATATGATATAATAAAAAGATATTATTTTAAATTCTTAATTTTGTAATCGGTAATCAGTAGTCAGTAATCAGTTCAAACTGACTTCTGACTACTCATTTCTAACTACATCAAACTTTCTAACCCTTACCACATGAAAATTAATTTCTTAGGCGCGGATCGTACCGTTACTGGTTCCAGACATATGCTTGAAATCAATGGTAAAAAAATCCTGCTTGATTGTGGACTTTATCAAGGTACAAGAAAAGATGAAAATAATATAAATTTAAATTTCCCGTTCAGCCCAGTAGAAATTGACGCGTTAATTCTTTCTCATGCTCATATCGACCATAGCGGTAACATCCCTAATTTAGTAAAACAAGGATTTAAAGGACCAATATACTGTACTAACGGCACCAAAGACTTATGTCAATACATGTTACAGGATAGTGGTTATATTCAAGAGCGTGAAGCGGAATATTTAAATAATAAAAAATTAAAACATGGCGAACCTGCTGATATCAAAGCTCTTTACACTCAAGAAGATGCAATCAGAGCTATGCTTCAATTTCGAGCAGTAAGTTATGACATTTCTTTCAAGGTGGAAGATGGCGTATATGTTAAATTTTTAGATGCAGGACATATCTTAGGATCAGCAATTGTAGTACTGGAATTGCATGATAAAGAAAAAAACCAGGAGCTCATCTTCACTTTTACAGGCGATCTTGGTCGAAAATATTTACCGATTCTTAGAGATCCGCAAATTCCAGAATATAGCGATATCCTGCTAACAGAAAGTACTTATGGTAATAAATTACATGACGACATTACCCATGCCAAAATTAAAGTTGCAGAAATCGTTAATAATACCGTAAGCAAAGGTGGTAAAATTATAATTCCTGCTTTTGCTGTTGGTAGGACCCAAGAAATTATCTACACTTTACATGAATTAATCAACGAAAATCGAATTCCCAAAATCCCTGTATTCGTTGATAGCCCCCTTGCTGTCAATACCACCGAAGTATTCAAAAATCACCCGGAATGCTTTGACCAAGAAACCGCCAAAATGTTGATTGAAGATAAAAGCGGTGTATTTGGTTTTGATTTGTTAACTTACGTTTCCGCAGTTGATGAATCAAAAGCTCTAAATAATAAAAATGGCCCAATGATTATTATTTCATCTTCTGGGATGTGTGAACATGGCAGAATATTACATCATTTGAAAAATCAAATCGAAGATCCGAAAAACACTATCATGATTGTCGGTTATCAAGCTCAAGATACCCTGGGGAAGAAATTAGTTGAGGGCTTCAAAAGTATAAACATATTTGGCAAACCATACAAAGTACGAGCAAAGGTGGAAACTACCAATTTCTTTTCCGGTCATGCCGATCGAAATGGCTTATTGGAGTTTGCTACCAACCTCAAAGGCTTGAAGAAGACGTTCATTGTGCATGGAGATGAGGAAAGAGCTAATGCTTTAAAAGACAGTTTTATTGAAAACGGGCTTAAAGAAGTTTATGTCCCAAATTATGGTGACAGTTTTGACATTGTCCTTAATCAGGTAACCCATTTCATAAATCTTAATATCCAACTCCCAAGCGAAGAAAATGCGAAAGTAATGGATGATTAAGTACTTGCATCTTCCTGTTTAGGATTGTAAACTGTCCAGTGTCAAAAACATATTCACATGGACTATCGCCAAATTATCGCTACAGCCTGGAATATCACAAGAGAAAACAAAAGACTAATTAAATGGTATGCTTTCGCGCCAGCGATGATCGCTACGGCCATGGGTATTTTGGAATTTCTATATCAAGTCATTGCTTTCAAAAAAGCTAATATTTTTTCCAATGAGCATCACGCCAGTTTTGCTTATGAAATTCTGCAATTCATTATTGCTTTTTTCCAAAATCATACCTCCCTCAGCATCGCTTTGATCCCATTATTAATTTTTTTGGTGTTTTTTAGCATCTTATTCCCGCCATTTGCCAAAGCGGCTTGTGTCCAAATTGTTGCCAGAATATATAATGGTCAAAATGTTTTGCTCAGAGACGGCGTCAAATATGGCAGTGATTCTTTTATGAGAATGTTAGGATATGAAGCCACAATAAAACATTTCAGCGTGCTCCTAATTATCACGGTATTCTGTTTTGTGATTAGGACCCTAGGAATAGAGGCTTTAAGGATGCTTTGGCTGCCTTTTATCTTGGCTGTAATTTTAGCTTTAATAATCAGCGTGCTTTTGACCTATACTGAATATTACATAGTAATTGATAATTTAAGTATTTCAGAATCTATTTGGAAAAGCTTAAAGATGGTGCTTTATTATTGGGAACACACTTTACTTTTAATGATACTGATGATTATTATCGGCGCTAGAATTATTTTAAATGCCGCTTTTGTATTATTAATCCCTTCAATTATTTTAGTATCCACTACTTATATAGCCGCTATTACTCTTTATCAAATTAGTTTAGTGATAGGCTTAATACTTGGCGGCCTAGCTTTTGTGCTGGCATCCTACATTAATGCCATCGTAGATATCTGGAGTATTAGCGTCTGGACCATTACTTTCCTTAAATTAACCGCTGAAGGAGATAAAAGCGCTAGAGAAACCGAAAAAAATGCAAACAAAGAAATCTTAAAAATTCGGGAAACTCCAGCTCTAACGCCAAGTGAAACACAAATGGCGCTGTGAGAATAAAGCTGAGAACTGAAAAAAAAATGAAGACAGTAATCGGTAATCAGTTAACCTGCCCTCACTGACTTCTGACTACTCACTTCTGACTACTCACTTCTGACTACTCACTTCTGACTTCATCCTCTTTATACTCCACTCTCCCCATGCCCCTTATCACCATCTACGGCATTAACAACATTGGCAAAACAACACATGCAAAAAATATTGTTAAAAGATTAAAAAAATCAGGCAAAAAAGCAATTTATGTCAAATATCCTATTTATGATCTCAAGCCAACAGGCCCATTTATTAATAAAATTTTAAGATCAAAAAATTCTCAAAAAATATCAGAAGAAGAACTTCAAATGTGGTATGTCCTTAATCGTTACCAATTCGAGCCAACTTTAAAAAAATATTTAAAACAAAATTATATTGTAATTGCCGAAGACTATATTGGGACAGGACTTGCCTGGGGCTGGACGAAAGGAGCAAATCTGAAATGGCTGGAAAATTTAAACAAACATTTACTCAAGGAAAATTTCGCAATTTTCCTTGATGGCCAAAGAACTCTTATAGCAAAAGAACAAAAACACATCCACGAACAAAATGATGATTTAATAAATAAATGCACTGCAAAATACCGCTTACTTGCCAAAAAATATCATTGGCAAACAATCAATGCTGGATCAGAAAAAGATAGTGAAAAAACACAGGAAATGATTTGGAAATGTGTAAAAAAAATATCTTTTTTGTTTTAAATAATTTAATTGTATATAATAAGTCTGAAATTTAAATTTAAATGAAAATATTTTTTGTCAATCCACCTAATCATCCATTCACAGAAACAAGTTTGCTTATAGAACCCATTGACAGTCTGACCGTAGCTTCATATATAGAAAGTCTGGGACATGAGGTGAAATTTATTGACATGGATGTGAAAAAAATGACCACCCGGGATTTAAAAAAACATTATGATAAATTCCGGCCTGATTTCACTGTCATAATTTTTGATTATCACATACCGCTACACAATTCTACTGAATGCCTGAACAACAATATTAATATCGCCAAAACAGCAAAAAAATTTGGATCACAAGTGATTGTTGGCGGCAAAATAGCGACATATAAATGCGACACCTTAATTTACAAAAATTCTCCTATAGATATCTGTGTATCATATGAGTTAGAAATTCCCTTAAGGAAATTATTTGCTTTAAAAAAAATAAATTTTAAGGATTTGAATAAAATTCAAGGCCTCTCATTTCTTCATCATAATAAAATTTATAAAACCAGAGGGAAAGAAACAAAAATTGATATAAATAATCTGCCAGTTGTAAATAGAGATTTAATTGATATTAAAGATTATATTGACGTAAGGTCAGTACTTACTTCCAGGGGCTGTCCAATGAATTGCACTTTTTGTCATGTCCCAGGATTCTGGGGTGGATGGTCTTCCATGAATCCTGAAAATATTTTCAAAGAAATTGAATCTCTCTATAAGAAAAACCAGGCTAAAAAAATTATTTTTCTTAATGATAATGCCATAGTTGACCATAAAAAAATGATTGATTTGGCAAAAATGCTAATAAAAAATAAAATAAAAGTTAAACTTGGTTGTTTAGGCTCTATTAATTTGTTTGACTTAGAAACAATGAAATATATGTACCAGGCTGGTTTTCGCTGGATACATTACGGGTGTGAATATGGAGACGATAACGTCCTTAAAAAAATCCATAAAAAAACCACTGTCAGCATGATAAAAAAAATCGTGAAGCAAACCCTAAAACTTGGTTTTAGAGTACGCACAAGCTGGATATTGGATTTACCTGAAACTGATATTCATTCTCTTAAAAAGACCATAAAACTCATCTCTAGTATTAACTCTCAAGAGATCAGACTTCATTTTTTATCATTAAGACTTGGTAGTGCGCTATATCATCAATATGGAAATGATAATTTATTAACTCAATATATTCATCACAGTAATCCGAATAATTTTCTTACCAAAATATCGCAAGATATTTTTTTGGAAAACATCCGAATTTTAATAAACAATCTAAAAAACAAAGGATACAAAATTGTTTATAATGCCAAAGATTTTAATGATTTAAAAACCCTGCAAATCAATAATCCTGAGATGAAAATTGCTTCTTTATGCCCTTTAAGATATGGAATTAACTGGTAAAAAAATTTTCGGCATTACTGGAGACATTGCCTCTGGGAAAACCTTTACTTGTAATAAATTAGTTAAAATAGCAACTAAAAAAAAAATAAAATTACAAATTTTAAGTGTGGATGATATAAGGCGTAATATCTTGAGTAAATCTAAAAAGCAAAAACATATAGACTTAAGAAAGCTTCTGATAAAAAAGTTGAAATTAAAAAAAATTGATAAAAAATATGCTTTTATAAATTTATTAGAAATTTCTAATAGAATTTTTGGGAATGTAAATAATATGAAATTTTTCAGATCTCAAGTAAACAAAGAGATATATTTGATAATTAAAAACCATATTTTAAAAACTAAAGATATTATAATCCTTGAATGGGCTTTTCTTATTGAAGATGGTTTTATAAATCTGACAAATGGTAATGTAATTTTCATCAAATGCCATAAACGGCAAAGGTTAAAAAGACTTAAAAACACTGATTTGCCAAGAAGCAATTTGAGAAAACGTCTGCAAGTACAAAGGAATTTTAAAAAAACAAAAAATGAAATAATTAAATTTCAAAAAAAAACCGGGAAAGGCGCTTTAATTATATTTGATTCCACAAAGAATCCTGATAATAATAAATATACTCAGCTTTTTAATAAAATTATTAATACTTTTGATAACAAAATCCACAAAATATGATTTTTGCCTTTATGGCTTACCGGAGAAAGGCGGCAAAGTAATGTGGCAAATCACCAATAAGTGCAATTATAAATGTTCATACTGCATATTTAATTCACAATTTAATGTAGATACTCATAATGAACTTAGTACGCAAAAGGTTTTTGATATTATTGATAAACTCAAGCAAAATAAATTTTCCCACCTCAAATTTACCGGTGGCGAACCTTTTGTACGAAAAGATATGGTGGAAATCATTAGCTATGCCAAACAAAAAGGATTTTTTGTTGATATCTCAACCAATGCTTCTTATATAAGTAAAAAAATCGCCACGAATTTGGAAAAAACAAAAATAGATTTTGTTCACGTTAGTTTGGATGGTCATAATGAAAAATTAAATCATTTAGTCCGTGGTAAAAACACCTTTAAGGCTACAATTAATGGAATAAAAAACCTAAAAGAAAAAAATATTTATTTGAGATTAGGCTCTGTAATTCATAAATATAACGAAAAATACATTGAAGCTATCATTCAATTATCAATTAAATTAAAAATAAATGAGATAGTCTTTTCAAAAATGGAGGCTATAGGTAGAAATGCTGATGATAAATCTTTAGTTATTACTAAAAATGAAAAAAATTTAGTAAAGAGAATTGAAACATTGCAACGTAAATATGAGCAAAAAATTAAAATTCAACACAATTTCTTGCACTTAAACAAAAAAACAAACTGTAAACTTTGTCCTGGGGGTAATAAATTCTTATTTATTAATAATCAAGGCAAAGTTTCTCCCTGCACATGGATGAGTGGATATTTACCCCAATTTTTAAGTCCAGAAATTTTTAATCCATCTAATGAACTTAAAAGAACAAATCCTATAGCAGAATATTTCCACCTATTAAATACATTAAAAAAATATGGTCTAACTGGCTGCCTGGCAAGAAATATTGAAGAGGTGAAAAATTTTATCAGCATCAATGAATTATTCAATAATAAACTTCAAGAGTTAAAAAATAACAAAAATAAATTTTCAAAATTTTCAAAATTATATTCATTCACCACAGAAAATCTAAAAGCATATTTACAGGAGTTAAATCTGGAAAATAAAAAAATTCTTAGCACTACTTCATCAGGTGATTTTATTTTTAACTCATATTTATTAGGTGCTAAACAAGTTGATTGTTTTGATATAAATCTTTTATCTAAATTTTATTTCGAATTAAAGACTGAATCTATAAAAAAATTTACTTTCCTCAAATTTCAACAATTCTTTTTACGAACTAAACAAAACAATAAATACACATTCAATTATAAAGACTATTTGAAACTCAGGACAAATTTATCAGCTTTAGCAAAATTATTTTTTGATAATTGTTATAATTTCTTTAAAAAAGATGGATTTAAATTAAGAGAATCTGCGATTTTTAATAATATATATGATGAAGCAGAGTCAAAAATCAATTTTAATCTTTATTTAAAAGAGAAAAACTTTTATAAACTTAAAAAAATCCTAAAAAATAAAAAAGAAAACTTTATCAATTCTGATATTGTTAGTTTAACTAAACATCTTAAACATTCAGACAAATATGATCTAATTTATTTATCAAACATAGCTGATTATGCTCATCAATTTTTGGGGAAAAAACATTTAACAATTTTCAAAGAAGAAATCATTTTACTTTTATCCAAACATCTTAACCCAAACGGCCAAATATTAATGTATTTTTATTCTTATGATAAAAAAGCTCCACTCAGAAATGATTTTTATGATTTTGAAAAAGTAAAAAGTATTTTAAGTAATGATAAATTTTTTTTAAAAATACTAAATTTTAACTCAGTAATAGATGGTAAAGATGCGATAGTAATTTTAAAAAATAGACAATCTTATTTTAATATTATATTTAATTAAAATATTATTTTTTTTTAATAAAGCATTGTGATCCACGTAAAGATTTTACATTTTCTATTTTATCAATAAAAAAATCATCAATAGCTTTTCTTACTCCTTCCAACCAATGATAATCATGAATAATAATTATCCCTCCTTTAACCATTCGTGGATAAAAAAAATCTAGACTTTCTAATATACTTCGATATAAATCAGCATCAAGATTAACGAAAGAAAATGTCTCATTTATAATGGGTGCTGATGTTGATGGAAATATACCTTTATAAATAAATATATTTTGATATTTATTTAAATAAGCACACACTTCTTTATAAGAAGATTTTAATCTACCTTTATAATGACGTGGTAAATCAATCTCGCTAACCTCTGGGTGTCCAGAAAAAGTATCAAATAAATAAAATTTTTTATTTCCTTTACTTTCACAAATAAGTTTTGCAGTCCCACCTTTGTAAACACCTACTTCAGCAATACTACCTGTTAAATTTTTTGTTTGTTCAATTGATTTATATATCTGTAATAGCTCAAAGTCATATGAAAGAACTTCTGTCTCTTCCATAATTTTTGCAATAATATTTTTTATATTAGTTATTTTTTTATTCATTATTTATTAAACTTTTTGCATGATAGTTAAATACATCAACAAATATAACACAATTAAGAAAATATGATAAAATTAAAATAATTAAATTTAGAGTTACTTTTCTCAAAATATTGGTAGCAATTTTTAAAAAAAATTATGACAACAAAAAGCTTATTTGAAAATTCAGAAATGTATTATAAAAAATCTAATATTTATGAGATTTTTTCAAACGCTGAAGATAAACCTAACAAAATCTACAAATTCTTTTTACCAATCATAAAAAATAAAATAGTCTTAGATTTAGGCTGTGGTAATGGTAAATATCTTGAATTGTTTTCCAAACACGCCAAACTAATATATGGTCTTGATAAATCCAAATCGCAGCTTCAATCAGCGCAAAAAAAGACAAAAAATTATAGTAATATTATCTTAATGAATAGCGATGTTGAAAAAATACCTTTAGAAAATAATAATGTGGATCTTATTTTTGCATCATGGGTACTTGGGACAATTGAAAATCTTAAAAAAAGGATGAAAATAATAAATGAAGCCAAGCGTATCCTGAAACCACAAGGAAGCTTTTATTTAATTGAAAATGATTATGGCGGTGAATTTGAGGATATTCGGGGAAGAGTGAATGATCCTCTTAAGCGCACTATCAATTATAATAACTGGTTAACAAAAATCGGATTTCAGGAAGTCAAACAAATCAAAACATACTTTGAATTCCAATCTATAAATGAATGTAAAAAAATTATTGGAACTATCTGGGGGCAAGAAGCCTCACAAAAATGCCATTCAAATATTATTAATCACTTAATTGGGATTAAAAAGTTAGACAAAGTTAGGTAAAAGTGATATACTTTAAGGAAGTTTTAAAAAATTTCATTTATATATTCTAATTTTACTATATGCCACTTCACTCACCAGCTGACGATCCAACCAGTAATGTATATGACTTGCTAGATGGTTTGCATTTTTCTCCTGAACTTTGTTCGCAAATTAGGCCTGATCGGCTGTTTGCAGTCCCAGCTAACGAATTAACAGATGAAGAAATTGGAGTAAATGTACTTGATGTATCGCCAAAAGAAAATACAGATGGAACTATAACATTACTTATTCATCCTGTAGATCAGGCAAGACCAATTGATCAAGCTGTTATAGACAGAATTACGGCTCACTTCAATCAATTTGAAGACTATAAAGGAAAGATATCTGGAACAAGAATCCAAGCGCTCCGTTAGTATAAGCTTTTCATAATACAAGTTGGGAAGATTATTCGAGGAGGCAAGATGATGCTGTGATAAGTCAAGATGCTCGTATTTTAACAAGTAGAGTTATAAATAATCCTAAACATACAGATTGATCCGACTTACCACCAGAATATAGAAAAAATTTCACTTTTACGGATGATGATGATGATAAAGAAAAATAAAGTTATTAAAAAATTAGAATCTTATTTATAAACAAGTCCCTCTCTTAATGTAAGGGTCGGGGTGAGTTAACTCGTCAGAAATTTCTTCGAACTAAAAATCAGATGATCCATTTCATCCTCTGGACTCTGCTTTACTAGGGTCTTCGGCCAAGACACCGCCCTTTTATTAAATAGTTAAACTGCGCGCCAGTCACATCGATTACGGTCATCAATACTCCCTGTCTCACGGAAGAATATCCTACAGATGATAAATCATAAAGTGTAAAGTCATACAATACATCACCATTATCATTTACCAATGTTCTATTTTGATAATACACATTCTGATCCTCGAGCATTTGTTGTTCAGTTGTGTCTGGGCATTCTGTGATGATAGGTGAATTACCCAAATAATGATTCAAATCAGAATCAAGTACAGACAATCCATTTGGGTACTGCTTAAACAACAATGTGACTAACTCCTGAGCTCTTAGTCTTAACTTTGTTCCGCTAGACATATAAGAATGTACCTGTAGCTTAAATGTTATGCCATTAAACTGCTTCTCTGTAAGGTTAGAGAGAAGCTCTACATATACCTGAGGAGAGAAGCGTCTTGGTTTATTAAGAGTCCCTGGAGTTCCTGGCGTTCCTGGAGTCCCTGGAGTCCCTGACGCTCCTCTTCCTGAACTTCCTGAAGTTCCTGATGCTCCTGATGCTCCTCTTCCTGAACTTCCTGAACTTCCTGGATTCCCTGAAGCTCCTCCTAACGCTGTTGGCTGAAATGAGGGAGCTATATTTCTTATTTCTTCAAGAAAGGCATTCGTTATGGCAAAACCCCCACGTTTCACTTCTTCAAGTATGTCAATTAGAATAAATTCAGGTGGCTTATTGAAATTTATTCTCCCCATATCGACACCAGCATTTTCAGCTGCCATAAAAAGATGATCTTTGTCATATTTGTTACAAACTTTTCCTCCCTCTTCCACTTTTTTCATTGCCTTTCCAATCGCCTCTCTTAAGGCCTTCCTGTCAGCTGGAATTAATTGCCCAGGATCAATATTGAATGGTATTTTCGGTCCATCTTCATCTTTTTGCTCTTCCCCTCCTTCTTCCTTATCTTGACTTTGGGCCTTCTTCTTATCATCAACATATTCCTGCCATCTTACTAATCTTTTACCACTTGCGGCTTTGACTGGCAGCTTCCCCTTCAAAACATTGTTCATATTAACTATTGACGCTGCCAC
>Ga0208977_1000053_pt1 | contig 138361 bp, 124 predicted proteins | sample RifOxyA2_FD_184030 | JGI IMG/M metagenome (GOLD analysis project Ga0208977, IMG submission 184030) | Groundwater microbial communities from Rifle, Colorado - Rifle Oxygen_injection A2 (SPAdes) | ecosystem: Environmental > Aquatic > Deep subsurface > Groundwater | place: Rifle, Colorado, United... | reverse complement strand
CAGTAAAATAAAAATATATGGAACAGGATTTGGCGCAACTAATGATACCGTAACGGTAATATTGAATGATGGGACGACAAGCGTAAGTACAACAGGGGTTGCAACAAGAGTTAACGATGAGCCAGCATATGATGGATATGATCAGGTAGAGACTACGGTTCCTGCAAGTTTATTAGCAGGCGTATATAAGGTTATAGTAGAAACCAATGAAGCTCAAAGCAATGATGATGAGACCTTTACTGTAGACGCAGCTCCCGGGGCACAAACACCGTCAGTGACAAAGATTGAAGTAAGAAAAGATGAGAATTCAGCTTATGTGACTACAAGTGAAGGATATCTAGGATATACGGTAAAGATGAGTGGAACAGGGTTTGAAGGGAACTATAATAATCAAGGCAAGGTAATGATAGATGGCGTAGAGATGCCGATATATAGTTGGAATGAACCGACAGGAAATGGAGATGGCACATACTATATTTCGTTTGGGTTGGCAAGATCGGTAAATAGTGTATATGCGACAGCAGGACTAAAGGCTGTGGCGATAATAAATAATGTATCGAAGACTTCGGCAACAGTGCCATTTACAATAAAGCCGGAGATAACAAGCAGCATATCGCCAACAAATGGTTATGCGGGCAGTAAAATAAAAATATATGGAACAGGATTTGGCGCAACTAATGATACCGTAACGGTAATATTGAATGATGGGACGACAAGCGTAAGTACAACAGGGGTTGCAACAAGAGTTAACGATGAGCCAGCAATATTATATGATGGATATGATCAGGTAGAGACTACGGTTCCTGCTGGATTGACAGTAGGTACTTATGAAGTTGTTGTTGTCGCGGGATTAGTAGAGAGCAATAATGATTATAAATTTACTGTAAAAGAGATACCTCAAACCCCAACTCCAGTTATTACCGGGCTTGAAGTTGATACTGACACTTCTCAAAATAATGCATGGCAGGCAACTACTGATGCTGTGATATACGATCATATAAGAATTGTTGGAACAGGATTCGGAAATACAATTTCTAAAGGAGAATTTTCTACAGATACAAATAATGTGACTATTGCGGGATTGAGAATTCGTGATGGTGGAGCAAATGATTATGATGGATTGCAAGTCTATAGCTGGCTCGATAATTATATAGAAATCGGTATCCCAAGGAGAATCGGCGATGGCGCAAACTCTGATAATTTTATAAAAGCCGGACCAAATGAAATTAAAATTACCGCAAATGGAAAAGTTTCAAATGTCATAACTTTAAACATAAAACCTTATGTTTATGCTTTGGCGCCTGGAAATGGCATAGCCGGTGATGAAGTTAAAATTAAAGGGACAGCTTTAGTTCCAGATGCTTTAGGTCAACGTTATATAAATTTTGGAAGTTATACCGCTGTTGAGAAAAGTTTTGATCAGCAGGCAGGAATGGATCCTGATGGAACAAGCAATGACGACTTTACAGATGGGAATGATGTTGTAACTGTAACAGTTCCAAGCGGTTTGGTCATTGCCGGAGATTATAGTGTCTCTGCTGTTGTTTCCAGTTTGACAAGTAATATCAAGACATTTACTATAAAATCTTTGGGCGCGCCAAAGATAATTCAAGTTACACCTGATGTCCTTTTAAATACTGAAAACATTACAGTTATTATCGATGGGGAGAATTTTATTGATGGGGCTTCTGTCTTTCTTGTAAAAGATCAGCAGCCTTCTATTACAAGCGACAATGTGATAGTTGAATCTTCTTCAAGAATAAGAGCATATTTGCCAATAAAAGATAAAGGTGCGGTTATAGGCAAGTGGAACCTTGTTGTTACAAATCCTGATACTCAAACAGCATCAAAAGTTATATCAATTCTTGACGGCAATGATCCAAACAATGAAACCGCACAGGTTATTGACGATTTTGAAGGGATGGCGGTCAAGCCGGAAAATTATACAGCGTTTACATCCGGAGGAGATATTAACTTTGCTCTCTCTTCAGTAGAAAAACATGAAGGGGAACAGTCAATAGCTGTTACTTACGGATCGTCACCTACTGATAAGTATAGGGGATATAACGGGTATCTATCTGAACCTAGAGATATTTCAGATTTTACCTCTGTTGCGTTATGGGTAAAAGGTGATGGGAGTTCAGGTCTTGTCAGTCTTCAGCTTACAGACAAAAATAGTAATAATTTTGCCGCGGTAGATTCTAAAGGGGACCCCAAATACACAATACCTTTAACGACTACAATATGGACCAAGTATGTAATTCCATTAAGCGCTTTTGTTCAGATTAAAGATGGGTTCCCTTCCGGCGGACAGGCTATGGATAAGAGTTCGATAGCAAATTATCAGATTGTATTTAAGGGGTCAGGAGGAACAACAGGGACTGTTTATGTTGACTTTGTTGTTGCGGAAGGATATATTCCTCCTCCAGCCCTTGGGGATATAACGACTTCTATTGCGCGCTCAGGATCAGATATAAGTATCACTTGGAAGCATAATGATAAATATGCCGGAACTTCTGATATTTATACAAGCAACACCTTTTCAACAAATGCTAATGATTGGACCATCTGGAAAAAGAGCGTTGCAAGCCCACAGACTGATCTCTCTCAGGTCGGTTTGGGAACAGAAAAATATTATAAAGTGGTTAAAACTGATGCCGGCATATCAAGTGACATGTTAAAAGACGATGTTGTCGGTAAATTTGATATAAAAGCTTTAAAAAACTTGAAATATAATTTAGTCTCTCTTCCTTTAATTCAGTCTGAGTCTAATATTAACAGTGTTATCGGAAATCAGATGACAGGAGCCCCTTTTGAATTTGGCGCTGATTCTATTTATTATCCCGTTGGAGATGTTTTTGAAATTGCATGGTTAAAAGATGATGGTAAATGGTACAAATCGGGGACTACCGATACCTTAGCTCAAATTTCAATTGATGAGAAAAAAGGATTTTATATGGTTGTTAATGATACTACGGGGAATCCGGATAAAAATGTGACAATAGTAGGAAATGTCAGTTTTTCAAAAGCTGTTCAAACTGTAAGCCAGGGCTATAATTTGGTCGGTTCTCCATATCCTGTTACGGTTGGTTTATCGTCATCAGGCTTATTTGAAAGCGGACTTAAACCCGGAGATTTTGAATTTGCAGCTTCATCTATTTATTATCCAAATGCACAAGGCGGCTTTGATGTCGCATGGCTCAAGAGTGACGGGACCTGGCGTGATACTGGGACTGACAACATAACAAGTATAAAATTAAAACCGGGAGTCGGTTATTATTTATATGATACAGATGTGTCCAATTCAAATCTTAATTTTGAATGGACATATCCGTTGCCATATTGAAAGTAGGAGGAGAATAAATGTTAAAAGAGTTATTTAAAAAAATTAATAAAACCGGGAGTATAATTTTGTTTTTACTTCTTTTAATGATGGCTCTTTCTACACAAGCTTTGGCTACAGGTGTAAACATTCGTATGCTGGAACAGGTAAACGTTCCAAATGCCGGGGGGACAATTTCTGATGATCAGGGGATTCCTCTTCCTGTCGGTTCTGTTGTTCAGATAATACAGGTTGTCGGTTCAGTAGATCAGGCTGATATGAGCAAAGCTCATTTTGTAGGTGGGGATGATATCTGGATAGCTGATGTAACGGTGGGCTTGGGGACAGGAGCTCCCGGATCGCTATATATTCAAAACGGTTCTATTAGTGAAAAGACTATATATTTAAGAGGATGGAATGCTACAAGTTTAGCTTCTGCCACTAAGTATGGAAATTCTGCAACAAAATCTGTCACGGGCCTTTCTCCTATTACATGGGATGTTCCAAGTTTCGCGACGGCAACTTCTATAACACCTTCTGAGACTTTAACATTTAATCCGTCAAGTCTTTATGCTGGAGATGAAGCTTCCGTCGTGGCGACAAATTCGGCGGGGACATTTACTTCGGCAACTACTTTTAATTTTGGTTCAGGGATTGCGGTAAGTAAGGGATCAAACACCACAACTACTTATAATCTCTCTCTTGCGGTTCAGGCGTCGGCCGCTTCCGGAAGCAGGTCTATTTCTGCTTCAACTGGAGGGGCGGGAAACTTTACGATAAATTCTCCTTCTATTTCCTCCGTCTCTCCTCAACAAGGGACGCAGGGGACAGCAACAATAGCTACAATTACTGGCGTTGGGACTCATTTTAAAAATGGCAGTACGACTGTTGTCTTTAACGGAGGAGGAATAACAGTTAATAGTGCAACTGTTAAATCTGCAACTCAAGTTGAAGTTTCAATAACTATCGATCCTGCGGCTTCTGCTACAACAAGGACTGTAACGGTTACAACTCCGATTGTAAATCTTGGGACAGAAAGCGTAACTTCTTCGACGGCTGGTTTTCAGGTTGTCTCTTCTTCAAGCAATGCTATCATCGATGACTTTGAAGGGATTTATGTCCCTGCGGATGGTTATTATTCTTATGAGGCGGCAGGCGATTCTTTACCTACTATGGAGTTGTCTACCAAAACGTACCATGAAACGGCTACCTCTATGCATTTTGCTTATAAAGCGGCCTCTGATTCAAAAAATGCTTGGAGAGGGTTTGGCGGAATATTGACGAATCTAAAAGATATAACTTCATACGACACTATTTCTTTCTGGATGAAAGGGGATGGCTCAACAAATACAGTAAAGATTCAATTAAAAGATGATGACGGAACAAATTGGGCGGCAACAGATGCAGCTGCTGTTTCAACGGCAGATACAGACTGGAAAGAGTATAAAGTTCCGATCTCATCAATAACAAAATCATTGAATCCTGGGGCTGACGGCTCACTTGAGAAAACAAAAATAGCCGAATACCAGTTTACATTTGTGGGGAAAAACGGATCATTAAATGACGGCGTTTATATAGATTATGTAACCCTTGAGAATGCGGCAGAGACTCCTGCTTTATCTGTGAACAAGACCACTCTTAACTTTACGGCTCAATATGGAGGAGTAAATCCCAATTCTCAAACAGTCTCTGTCTCTAATACAGGAGGAGGAACCCTCAGTTGGAGTACATCAGACCCGGGGAATTGGCTTTCTATCTCTCCGCTTAGCGGAACACTTGGAGCAGGAAATGGAGAGACACTTACATTTTCTGTCGATGTTACAGGTGTTGCGACAGGAGATTATTCATACTCTGCAATAATTAATTCGATTGATGGGGGATCATCAACTATCGTTGTAAATCTTAATGTTACAGAGCCTCATGCCCTTGCCCCAAAACTTTTATCCGCTGATCCCGCCTCCGCGACACAGGGGACAACTGTTTCTCTTATGACGATTGAAGCCCAAGATACTCAGTTTAGCGGAACACTAAGTGTTGATTTCGGCGAAGGGATTACACATGGCAATGTCACAGTTATTGATGATACGACCTTGACGGTTGCGGATGTTGTACTTGCAGGCAGCGCCTCTGCCGGTTTGAAGCTTATAAAAGTTACTCAAGGTAGTTCAGTAATTACAGGTGAAATATTTACGGTTATAGAGACAACTTCATCGTTTGTTATTGACGATTTTGAAGGAGATCTTGTGGATCCTGCTAACGGTTATTACAGAGAGGCGGCTCTTAAAGATTATAAACCTACAAGTGAACGTACTTCTAAAGAGGCTTATGAAAAAGATTATTCTTTTAGCGTTGTCTATGGAAGCATAAGCGATCCTGCAAATGCCTGGAGGCTTGTAGGGGCTGTTTTAAATGATTTAAAGGATATATCAAGTTACAATGCTATATCTCTCAGAATTAAAGGGGATGGACAGCCTCATCAGTTTAAGTTCCAGTTAAAAGACAGAGACAGCGCTACAAGTGATGAGGGGGATAATTTTGCAAGTAATCCTATCGACATTAACCCTACAACAAACTGGCAGGAATATACTATACCTATAGCTAATATCGGCAGCCGTGTTAACGAAGGGAGTACCGATAACAGTAACGGGACTTTAGATAAGCAATTGATAAAAGAATACCAGTTGGTTTTTCAGGGAGAGAGCGGGACCAGTGGATTGCTTCTTGATTATGTGATTTTAAAAAATACATCTCAAATTGAAGATCCTGTTATTACTTCAATAGATCCTAATCATGGAATTTATGGCAGAGAGACAACCTTTACTCTTACGGGTTCAGGCCTTGGCAATGGCGGAGAGATTAAAATAGAGGGACAGGGGATAACCTCTATATACAAATCTTCCGCGGATCAAGAGAGCAGAGTTTCTGCTTGGAGTATAAACAGCATAGCTTTTACAGTCCCCAGAATGGAAGTTGGAACTAAGACAATAAGTGTTAAACGTACAGATGGAAAAGAGAGTAACACTATAACATTTAACGTTGTAGCTTCTGATGTGACCGGAGTTTCTGGTTCGTATAACTATCCCAACCCGTTTAATCCTTTGGCAGGGGAGATTACGAAGATAGTCTTTGATCCGCAAGGGGCAACATCTGCTACAGCATACATTATGGATATGACTACAAGAATTGTAGGGAAACTTAGCTGGACAGATGATGGCTCGGGTCCTTCCGAAATTGAATGGAATGGCGTAAGCGCATTTTCAGAAAAATTGGGAGATGGGGTCTATTTGTATCGTGTAATTGATTCAAATAATAAATTGCTTGGTAAAGGGAAAATACTAATTATCAATAAATAATGGAGAAAAGCAAGAAATTTATGTCCAGAATTTTCGATAATAAGTTAGGAGATGAAAAGATGAGAAAGATCAAATTTTCAATTGCATGGATGGTAGTTTTTCTGTTGTGTTTGATCTCTTTGCCTGTTTTTGCGGCTCAGGACATGATAGTCGCAGATCCAATGTATATAGGTGTGGGGGCGAGACCCCTCGGAATGGGTAAAGCATATGTTGCAGTCGCAGAAGATGGCGATACGGTTTTTGTAAATCCCGCAGGTCTTGGAAAAGTTCTTACGCCAAAATTGACTAGCATGTATACAAGCCTTTTGGGTGATGTAAATTATGTAGTTTTGGGAGGAGCTTACCCTCAGACCAAAAATAGCGCCATCGGAGTTGGGGCGATTATTGCTTCCTCTCCGGATATAATATTGTCAGATTCGAACGGAACAAAGCTTGGTTCAGGCACATGGGGATCCAGTCTCTTTTTCTTGTCTTATGGGATTGATCTTATAAATTCAAATATCCAGTTGGGAGGAAGCTTGAAATATTTTTCACAGGGAGGGACTGGAGACTCATCAATTGAGAATGCAAATTCAACAGGAATAGGGTTTGATATTGGAGCTCTTTATGCTGTATCAGATAAACTCTCTTTGGGTGTTTCAGCTCAAAATCCTTTAGGGACGAAGCTGACTTCAGGAAATGGAATTGAAAATACGGTTCCATATTTAATTAAAGTCGGCGGCGCTTATAAAACGAGCATGTATGATGATAGAAAACTTACTTTGGCTTGCGATGTTGACATAGTTGACAACAGGCCATTAACTTTGCATGTTGGAGCGGAATTGGGTCTTACTCAAAATATTACAATAAGGGCGGGGTTGGACCAGAATCCGATTCCTAATTCCGAGATCCAAAATAACCCTACCCTTGGGATGGGATTATCTGTTAGTGGAATGGAATTTAACTATGCTTATCATCCGTATGGTAATATAGCGGAAGATTCTACACACTATTTTTCTCTATCTTATGTTGGAGATAAATACATAGAAGAAGAGACCTTTGGAATTGTTATTTATGAGCCGAAAGATAAATCTATAATTTATGATGATAAAGTTGCGGTGTCAGGAAGCGCCGAAGGGTTTAAAACTGTTTCTGTCAACGGGATAACTGTTTCTGTAAACAATGATGGCACTTTTAATGCTAATGTTCCAATTGGAAATGTAGGCAAAAAATTAATTGAGGTTACGGCTGCCAAGGATGACGGGGAAAAATTATCTGAATCAATAAGGGTCTTAAGATTGGTTGGGTTTAAAGATGTACCACAAAGTTATTGGGCAAAACGGCCTATTGAAGGATCAAGTACTGTTGGTCTTGTTGAAGGCTATCCTGACGGGACATTTAAACCCGAGAGGACTTTAAGCAGGGCGGAACTTGCGACTCTTCTTGTTCGTGCAAGCGGGACGGAAGTTACAGAGCGTCCTCGAAGCAAAGTTTTTAAAGATGTAGATCCGAGTCATTGGGCGGCTCCTTATATAAAAGAAGCGATAGCAATGGGTTTGGTTCAAGGCTACCCTGACGGGAACTTTAGGCCAAACAATAAAATTTCAAAGGCCGAAGCGATAACCGTTTTGGCACGCTATGACAGACTCCCCCTGGAAAAAGTTGAACAAAAGCCTTTCAGTGATGTTGCTGTTGATAATTGGGCCGCTAAATATGTTCAAGCTGCAAAGAATGCTGGTGTTTTATCTTATGTAAAGAAGGGTTCTTTGGGAGTTAAACAAGATGTTACTCGTGCTGAAGCTATAGAGATGATGAGCAAGACCTCTATGGCGGGGGCCCTTATAAAAGAGTTGTTTTCCTGGGAGAAAGGCTTTAGATTGAAAAAAGAAAAGCCTATGATAAAGGCGAGTTTGTAAGGAGATGTATAAAAAATGCCAGACATTGATAACGTAGGCAATAGTTTCTCTTTTAAAATGCCTATAGGTCCTCATAATTATAATAATGGGAATACTGAATTTATTCCTCCTGACTTAAAAGAAGTTGGAGAAGAATATTTAGGACAGGTTTGTGGAGAAAAAAATCCAACTCCAAAACAATCGGAGAGGGCTGCTCATATAATTTTGGGGCAATATAGTTATTTGCCGCCTGTTTGGATTGATGGTGAATTGCGATATTATGATGAATTAGCGCGAGAAGTTTGTGATGCTCTTTATGAAGAAGAGGCTTTTTCCATGGTTTCTGTTGAGGTTGACCAGCGGGGAGTTGTTGAGGTTAACCTTACAGCCCTGGTCTCTACTGATGAGCGCAAAATTTTGGAAAAAATTTATCTAGGAGAAGGGGTTAGATTAATTGATTCTGATGGAGACAGTTACGCAGTTCCCCCTGAGCAATTGCGACAAACCTTACTTGAAAATACGAAAATTAATTTAATTGGGGGGGAGCCAGGCATAGGGGTTGAGAAATATTTAAATGACAAAGGTGAACTCTGTTTAAAAATTTCAGCTCCGGCGGCAGATGTTCCTCTTAACGGACAAAGAAGCTATCAATTTAGTTTGGAAATTAAACCTGAAAAGGAGACTGTTTCTAGAGAACAAACTTCAGTAAGACAAATAACCGATACAACTGGAAACACAATTAGTGTTCCTGTTTTTACTGAGAAAGTTGAAGTTATAAGCTTGTTTGAGGGAAGGCTCTCTTTTATGGGGGAGGTTAAGGTCAATTATAAGCCTTATGCCCGTAAAGCAGTACGAGAGAGTGCAGCTCCGTCGCTTGGAAGATCTTTGCAGATTGAAAGAAATTAAACGTTAGGAGTATATAATGGTTAGTATAGGATTAAATCTTATAAGTTATTTTTCCGCATTATCTGCGACCCACTTAACTGCGTCAAATGATTCAACAAATGGTACAGATACGACTCTTCAAGAAGTTGATCCTGCTATTCTTCAAGCCCAATATGAAGTAGTTTTAAAAATAATTGATCTTATTGAATTAAAAGATCGAGTGTCAACTCTTGCCGACAGATTAGACAGGCTTGATCCCGGGTATTCTATTAGAAAAGGGATATCGCATAAATTAGATAGATTTTTTGTTGGAGACCAAAGGGTCTCTTTCTCTGAAAAAGATGATTTTGATTTTCAAGGTGAAGATAAGAAGAAAGTTTTTGATGCTTTAATAAGAGCGGGACTTATTACCCGTAAGGTTGTTAGTGGTAGACAGGGAAGACATTGTATCCTTAATTTTGAAGAGATATTTGTCAGTTTTGCAATTAAGAATATCGTTATAGATGGACAGGTTGTGTCAGACGAGAGAAAAGCCAAAATATTTACAAGCCTTTTAGCTCTCATAACAAAAAAACTGGAACAATCTTTAGACGAAAGTTTGGATTTAAGAGGATTTATTTCTGATGCTGAATTTGGAATTTTTGGGGATAGAGTTAGGCCTGCCGTTGTTTTTGGGGCTTTATCTGACTATGTTGAAAAAAAGAGATTGTTGGATGCTAATAGTGGACATTATTATAATGTTTATGTTGTTAAAAAAGAGGCATTTAGGACTGTTGCCAGTGATTTTAATGCTTTTAAATCCGCGGTTAACATTCCTGGGATTACAGAAGATGCAGATCTTCTTGCAATATACAGAATACTCCAAACAGCTTATGATAAAGAAAAGAGACTTGAAAGAGTAAAGGATAATTTAAGTGCGGCTGTTACAAAATCAGAAACTCCTTCTACCTCTTCAGGAGATATCATAACTCCTTGGCTCGCAGAAGTTGGTGAGCGTGCAGTTTATGGTACAGATAATTATCTGCAGCGATTAGATATTATAGCAAAAGTTAGGCGGGAAATAGGCGAAACCTATGAACTTGACGGTAGAAGTTATGATGTTGAAACGTTGACTGATGCTACAAGTATTATTGCTTCGCATGAAAAAGAATTACTTGGCAAATTACAGGGAAAAACAAAGGAATTATTTGACACAGCTGCAGGATCAACTTATGCAAGGATAATGAGGGTTGAAAGAGATTTATCAAACGCTATTAATAATAAAAAAGAATCAGGCACTGTTGGTCTTGATACATCAAGGACAATGGAACTCCTTCCCGAGATGGTGAAACCTTCCGCAAAAAAACCTTTGAATGCTTTCTGGAGTTGGATGGCAACTCAAGGCGCCCGAGGTGGACTTACATTTGAAGTTCCTGTAGAGACGATTGGTTCTGAACGTGGCGCGGATTTGATGGCGACTGTTGCTGTAAAACCGTCGTTTTCCGGGAAGATCGGAGATAATTATCTTCTTCAGTTTGATCCTTATTTTCTGGGGCTGAAACAATACGGTTTTAATCTTCACGGATTGACAATAGATCCTGACGCTTCTTATCTACCTAAGGATTTTTCTCTTGGAGTTGACATCGTAAATAAGTTAAACGTCGTGAGGCAATCTTTTTCTACGATTGTTGATGGAAACTTTTTAGCTAATGGAAGATTATCTTTGGGAGACGCGGGGTTGTTGTACGGAATGAACGGTAGACTAAGTTATGAAAAAAACAGGACAGTGGCGCTTGGTGATGTTTATACAACTTCCGGCAGGTTTGCTTTTGGTTTCGATTTGGGTTTTTCTTCTAATATTTTCTCACTTATGATCTCTTTCAATGCTGTTTGGCAGACGGCCCCTGTTGTTTCTGCCAATGGGATGGAGACTTTTAGCAATGTTCTCGCCGGAGAGTTGCCTGTTTACAGAGGAATTGATGCCTCTTTAGTTGGGATACTTGATCTTTCTAGGTTGGGTAATTTTACTGTAAACAGTTATTTTACAGATATGCCAAGATCTGATGATACCGTCGCAGGGATATTTGGAATATACAGACCGGAAAACTTTTCTTCATTATATGTGGCAGGTGGGTATACTTTAACTTCAGATAATATTTGGAAGCCGGGGATAAAAGTTGGCACAGGAGAAGTTGATCTTTTTGGGGTCTCTTCTTTGGGTTTTGTTGCCGGATATACTTTTGATAGATCCTTTGGAAATAAAGATTTTAATTTTAGAAATGGAACATTTACTGCTGGAGTAGTTGGTGGTTTTGGAGGGCGGCGTAGAGTAAGTGTTCGAGCATTAAGAGCGGCTCTTCGTTCTGAAAGAGAGGGGCGTATATCTAGATCTCAGCAAAGATTGGAAATCGGTAGAGCTAATGTTAGTCCTTTATCTACGAACCACCCATATTTGGAGGATATTGCCGACTTAGGCAAGTACGCAACTCCTCTTCCTTCAGAGGAATCTATTGCTCAGCCTATTAGTGGCGAAGTTCCGGAAGTTTCAATATTAGGCGGAAAGAAGATATATCTTAACGAAGAAATGTCAGATAAATTGCGAAGTGCGTTGATTGAGTTAAATAAGCAGACAGAATTTATAAAACAGGCTTTAATATCTTTAGGAGTTAACGACGAGTCTGTAAATAGAGTAGAGCGAATTGATTTGATTGTTCCTGCTGATGTGATAGCAGAATTGCCTGGGGAGATTGTTTTGGAAGCTGCTGATGCTGATGAAATTAGTAAGCTTATAGGTTTATGCGCGGTTGGGTTTATTGAAGAGGCTGTTGATGTTGATGGCTCTCAAAAGATAATATTTAAAGTGCAAGAGTTTTTTAATAAATTAAATAAAGAGATAGAAGATAATAGGGTGGGACGCGCTCTGGTAGCTCTTATTAATGCGATCCATCTTATAGACCCTATATTGAGTGAAACCCTAAAAACAGAAAACCCTGAAATTGCGAGTTCAGATGTGATGAGTCGTGCAAAAATAGAGTATCTTTATAGCAGGCTTGATCTTTATGCTGAAGATGGTGTAAGTGTCGAATATATTTTGAAATGGCATGAAAACTTTAATCAAAAAGGAGCGTCTCTACCACTGGATGGTGTGTCTCAGGAAAGATCAGCTGTAACAGCAGTTCCTTCTCAAGAAGAAGGAGCCCCTGCTTTACAATCGCCAAGTGAACCAGCCAGGACTGATTTATCCTCTGGGACAGCTCCAGCATCAGAGCCTCAAATCTTTCCGACTCCTCAACCAGAGAGAACCGTTGAGGATCAGATTCCTCAAGAGCTTTTAAACGATGGTGATCCATTGCGTACTATGGAACAATTTATTTACGGAATAGAGGAAGAGTAATTTTATATGACATCCTGTTCTGAAATATCTTTTAATAATTTAACATCGATAACTACTTCGCCTCAATGCAAAAAAGATGTTGAGCCTACCGTTGAAAAGGAGCTTGAATATGTTAGAGTTCTTATCTATCTTACAACCCTTCTTGAGGAGGCAAAAGAGCTTTATAATTCAGCCAAGTCTTCGGATCCTGAGGATAAAATAAGAAGGGAATTGCAGGTAATAATTTATCCGTATCTTGCAAGAGGTGGAATTTCAGATATTAATGCACTTGTTAATAAAATTATAAGTAAACTGAAAGTTGAACTTACCTCTGATAGAGAGACTAAACTTAGGGATGATTTAACAAGAGCGCTTAGCCTAGAGAGTGTTTCTAACGTTTTATCCAGGACTCCTGCTAAGGATGAAAATATTCAGGCTCATCTTATTGCCATGACGAGGGATATTTCAAGATATGTGGCTTATGGGTTTGAAAATTATGAAGGATTAATTGGTTTTTCTAGAAAAATAGGAGATTTAAAAACAGATAGCACCCTTCCTGATTTTGTTCGTAATTCAGCAGCTCATGGATATAAAGGAATGGTTAAGGCTTTGGAGAGTGCCATCTCTGATCTTGAATCTAAATTGCCTGATGGTCTTCGCCCAAAAACTCCTAACCAGATAAGCTCTCTTTCAAATGGCGGATTGACTTCAAGCGAGCTTGAATGTTTAAAGGCGTGGCTTGAAGATTTTAATTGTCTTCAGATTCAAACCCCTGAACCCCAATTTCCTAATCGGGGATTTACTATACCTTATGATCTTAATGTCAGACTGATAGAGTCAATTACACTTCCTATGCAGACTCTTGCAGAAGTCCTTTCAGATGAAGCTGGTGGTGATTGGATAAATTTAAAAGAGGTCGTTCTTAATGAAAAGAGACCTGTTTTAACCTTTTTATCACGGTTTATTCCATCTGAACCCCGTTTAGGAGATCGGGGTGAATATATTGAGAATAGAGATGGAAATAAATATTTTCAGATAGGGGCATTCTTTAATAATGTCAAATTTGTATCAGGACATCCTGATACTCATGGCTATACTTACTCAAAAGAGAGTATAGCCATACTTAAACTTTTGTGGTTGCTGGCGGCAGTAGCTGATTTGTCAAGTAGGAGTTCACAAGCGGACGGATCGTCTATTCTAATTGATCAAGTCAAGGGCAGAGCTAGCGCTTTTGTTGCGAGTGATCTTTTAATGATTGATCAGGTTAATAATATTATTAGATTTTTAGATGGCGTAGAAGAGCGTCGACTTAAATATTATTGGCATATTTTAAAAGAGGCTGTTAAGCAATCAGATGAAACACACCCTCAGGGAGGGGATATAATTAAAGATATTCCTAAGATGATCAACGATAAATTTATGGAGAGAGTTCTAAATCTTCAACAAAAACGGTCTACTGAGAGTTATTCTCCGCCAATAAGCGGGGTTGCTTCTCCCATTGTAGCGTTTATTAATGTTTCTGCTGATTCTGTAACTATGTTTGTTCGGTTTAGATGTGCTGGAATATGCAACGATATTTTTACTCAAGCTATAGATTCATTTAATGATTCGAATATCGGTGGCATGTTTATAATATATCCATATTCTGAGCATTTGCCTGATGAAAAAATAGAAGAGTTAAAGGAAGCTATTTCCAATTCTTCTATTAGAGGCTTCTCTGAATAATATAGGGACTGTTGCAAAATGGTCATTCCCGTGAAAACGGGAATCTATTTCTCAGAAAACAACCCCGATTATTATAATCGTGGTTAAGATGGATCTCCGCTTTCCTGCCTGCCGTCAGGCAGGCGACAGGCACGGCGCGGGGATGGCAAATTGCAAAAACTGTTATTACCCAACAAGCCTATAAGAGCAGTAAAAAATGAAATTCCACTTTGTTTTATCCGATGTAGATATATGGATGCAATACGAATTAAGCTCCGATGTCCGGTCCTCCCTTCTCCTCAAAGGATAGATTTTTTAAATCAGCTTAAATCTGCTAAAACTATGTTTTTGGCGAGATCACCTAATGCTTTTTCATTTGTGCAACAGATTTATACTAATAAAGCGTTTGCTGGGTGGAAAGAAGAGGTCTCTGGTTTTTTAATGAAAGTTGCCCGTGCGTTTTCGAGAATTGCGTATCTTGATGAAGCAAATAGCATAATAAAATTTTGTAATACTTTAGAGCCTGGAGGGACAAGAAAGAGGATCTATCATGATTTTCAAATAAGCAATGAATTTGATCGTCTTTTAATGTACGGAGATACCGATAATGCAATAAAATTACTCAGGAGGGCTTTGTTATCTCCCTCTCTTACAGAAGATGATAAAACCTCCATTATAGAATTTGCATCTTATACGCTTGTTTATTTTACTTATAGAACAATAGCTTTTTCCGATTCATCTATAGAGAAAATAACAGAACCATGGAAAGGGCTTTTTTCTCTTAAATTGAGTGACCCTCAAATGTTTGGTCTTTCTAAAGAAGTGGTCAGGGTCGCTACTGCGATAGCATTAGATCTTTCTCCTTTGGAAGAAAAAGAGAAATGGAAAGAATTGTTGGAAGCTGCCGGAGAAGATAAAAGAAGGGTTGCAGAGGGCCTTGTAAATACAAATTATCTTAGAGCTGTGATGCCTGAGTCTGTTGCAAAGAAGCGGGGAGATGTAATTTATAGACTTGTAGAGACCCTTTATAATATGGAAACTGATGAAAGAAAAAGAGCTGTTTTTTTGATGGAGATGATATCTGTTGCAAATCTTACCGCGGATATTGGAAATGGTTTTATTGCCGCTAAATTGTATTTAGCTATAGGATTAAAAATGCGTGAAGAGGTTGAACGGGGGGAGTTGGAAAATGAAAAATTAATTAATTTGTGCCGTAAAATATACTCTAAAGCCGGTGATTTTATGATGATAGGTGAAATAGATATGGCGATTCCTCTTTGTGGAGTTCTTTTTAATTTACATGATGAGCTGTTGGGTGAACAAGTGTTTGGTAAAATCAAAACTTTTTTTGAAAAAAAGATGATTGAACCAGCGTTAAAGTTGCTAACTTTTGGGTATGAAACAAATTTATTTTCAAGGACTCGCAGATATAGATTTATTTCAATACTGGCAAAAAATATATCTGATTCTGAAATTAGAGAAAGAGTAAAAAAGTTTTTGATCGATAATAACAGTAAGAGTAATTTTTTTGTGATTCTCTCTTCGTTGGTTTTTTATTTTGAGCAGAGGTTTAATGAAATTATAGAGTTAGTTGATGCCATGCCATCTCCTGATCTATTGGTTCGACAATTTAGAGCAGACGCTTTAAGAAAATCTTTTTGTCGTGAAGAGGCAATAGAGGAATCATCCTGTATTATTGATGAGGCGCAAAAAGGGACAGATGATGATATCAAGCTAAGGGCTTTTGTTTGTAGGGCTTATTCTTATTATCATGCGCCATGGATTGAGGGCCATCTTCAAAAAGCTCTTGAAGATTTTAAAGTTGCGGAAGATCTTGTTGAAAATTTTGGTTTAGGATCTGTTCAACGTATCTTATTAGGCAAGGCGCTTGTTTATGTTGATCTAGGAGATTATGACTCCGCGGAACAAATTGTTTGTAGTATACCCTACTCTTTGCATGATGATAAAACTAACAGAATAAGGGCTTTGATCAAAGAGATAAGAGGACTAGAAGGATGTCACACTGAACTTGTCAAGGGATGATTTTAACCCTGATTAATTTATATAAGAGCAATAAAAACATCGAAATTTACCTTCATTTTTAGCGATATATATGTAGGGCTTGTTGGGTAATGACAGTTTTTGCAATTTGTCATCCCAGCGAAAGCGGGGATCCATCTTGTTTTATGAGAAATAGATTCCCGTTTTCACGGGAATGACCATTATGCAACAGACCCATGTAGTAAAGAGAGAATATACAATGACTCATGACCCAAGACCCATGACTCATGACCAATATTAAATAATCTAAAAGTAACGGGGAGAAATGAGAAATGTCTGATATTTTAAGGCTTGGTTTGAATCCCATATTTTCTTTTTCTAGTTCTTCTGATAAAGATAAAAAAGAGAAACCTGAAACTAAACAATGTATAGTAAATGGCTTTGTTGGAACTGTTTTTGGTTATTATGGTAACCAGCTTTCTTACGATGTCAGTAGTGATGGCTGGCAGCCTGGTGATGTCGTGGGGGAAGTAGATAAAAGTACTACCACAGAAGAGAATCCCTCATTGATTGCCCTTCGCGTTCCTGTTTACCTTGATCTCAAGCTTAGTGAGAATGTTGGTTTATCATTTGGGGGGACAGGGAATCTGGACAACCTTTTTTCTGCAAATAATTTGACTTCCAATCCGTTTAATTTAACAGAAGCTTTATTTAGTGGGAATCTTAATGTTTCTAATGATTATATTGCAAGCCTTTCTTTGGGAGGATTTTCAGGCTTATCTTATTTTGGCTTTTATGAGTTTTGGGATGGCAGCCTGCCGACTGATGATTATGAAAAATTAAGATGGGGCGGGCGACTTCATAATAATTTTGATTTTGGACATATTTTCGGAGTTGATCCATCAAAGTACGATCTGTCCCTTAATATTGGCTGGGAAGGTTCTTATCTTTCACAGCCTACTCAAAAGGAATTTAATTCACTTGCGGTTGCCGATGTTGCAGGGAGAGTAGGTATATTGGAAGTAGAAGCAAACTTTAAGTGGAGGTATTATTCAGGATTTTCAATTCGTACCGTTTTATCTGGCAATGAAAATTCCTCAGAGGGAAATGATGATTCCAGTTGTTGGGTAAATATATGTGATGGAGAGACAGGTGTTGGCTGCTGGGAAAATACTTGCACGGGAGAAGACGGGCCACCAAGCTATGGAAATGACAATGGTGATATTGGATCAGGAATTGGAGATGGGATTGCTCAAACAGTTGAAGAAAATTTGGATTATTCGGGAAATATTTTCGAGGTTCGGGGCGGGATTAAGATCTCTCCCGCCTTTGGTGAGACTTCAAACTTTAGTTTTATGATTATGGGGGGGCTCTCTTTTTATAAAGAAGAGAAGGGGTGGTTTGTGGGGGGAGAAGCAGAGATCCCTTTATGCCATGCACCCCGATTAGAAAATCAGGGTGAATACAGGTTGGGGGTTGGGTATTCTTTTGTAAATAATTATGCTTCAATTTTTGCTGATTCAAAAAATGATAGCCATAATCTGAAGTTGTCTTTAGATGCCGGGAAAAATCAATTAACTCTTATTGGCCGACTTTCAACTTCAAAAGATGAAGGGAAACCTCCTTATTTTGTCGGAATGACTTTAACTCACTATTTTGAGGGAAGTTTTTTTGATGTGATGCAAAGTTTATTTCATTAAAACACCTGCTATTTAACGGTTATCTTCCTCTCTGGAAATACTTTTATTTTGAAAAACCGACCAAGTTTATGTCATGATACTTGACAAACTCATTGTTAAGTTTTATTATAATGTCTGTGATAAGTTATGATGTTTTTTATATCAGATAGAAGACGACCAGTCTATACTATATCAATAGCGGCAGAAATGTTAGAATGTCATCCTAGAACATTGCGTATATATGAAGAGAAGGGTTTAGTGAAACCTTATCGCCGTAATAATATTCGTCTCTATTCTCAGCAAGACATAGAGAGTATCAAGAAAATATGCGATTTAATGGATGAATTAAGCATTAATTTATCTGCCGTTAGGGCATTATTTAAGGTTTCGGAGAAATTCCACCTTTCATTTTCAAAAATGATTGATAGAATGTTAGAATAGTATTAAGTACAGACCAAATAAAGGAGTTGAATATATGTCGATGATATGTGATGAGTGCCATATAAATCAAGCTACAGTTCATGTAACAAGAGTGGTAAATGGGAAAAAGGTTGTAAGACATTTATGTCCGACATGCGCGGAAAAACTTGGATTTATGCCAACAGATCTTGGGTTCCCAGGGTTTTTTGAAATTCCGGATATATTTGCTTCATTTTTTAAACGCCGTCCTTCTGAAAGAATATATGATTATTTTACGGATTCCGCGCAAAAGGTTATCCATCTTGCCTCAGAAGAGGCTCGCAGATTAAAACACGACCATTTGACGACAGAGCATCTACTACTTGGAATAATTCGTGAAGAGGGTTTTGCTTACAAAATTTTAAAAGATTTAGAAGTTGATCTTGTTGATCTTTTTTCTGATATTGAATCTTTAATTGGTCATGGAGAAGGGACTAAAGGAGAGATATCTCTTTCACCAAGAACAAAAAAAGTTTTGGAGCTTTCTTATAATGCAGCAAAAGAATTAGGTTTTAGTTTTGTAGGGTCAGAGCATATTCTTTTAGGAATTATTCGTGAAGGGGAGTCAATTTCAGCTCAATCTCTTCACAAACGTAAAATTACGTTTGATAAGGTTGTAAGCAAAATATTGGAAGAGTTGGAAAAAGAACAGAAGGGGGAAGAGGGGTTGCTTGGTGGGGATGCAGATGACCAGTTTTCCTTGGAAGGCGGGCCTGAGGGGATGGATATTCCCGAGGGGTCTGAGGATATAGAAGGTGGAGGAGGTGGTTTCTTTGGTGGTATGCCGGGGTTTGGTTTCCCAGGGACAATGGCTCCTCCCAGGTCAAGAAAACCGGCGCTTGCGTCTTTTGGTAAAGACTTGACTCTTGAAGCAAAGGAGGGGAGGCTTGATCCTGTTATAGATAGGAGTAAAGAGATAGAAAGGGTTATAAGAATTCTTTCTCGTCGAACCAAAAATAATCCGGCATTACTTGGTGATCCCGGTGTTGGTAAAACAGCTATAGTGGAAGGCCTTGCTGATAAGATCATAAAAGGTGATGTCCCAGATGTTTTAAAAGGAAAGAAGCTTATCTCTCTTGATTTGGGAGGGATGGTAGCCGGAACAAAATACCGTGGCGAGTTTGAAGCCAGGATCAAAAAAGTTCTTGATGAAGTGCTAAGCAAAAAAAGAGAAATTATTTTATTTATAGACGAACTTCATACTTTGGTTGGGGCTGGGGCTGCTGAGGGGGCAATTGATGCTGCCAATATGTTAAAGCCTGCGCTTGCAAGGGGAGAGTTACAAGTTATCGGAGCTACAACAGTTGATGAATACCGTAAAAATATAGAAAAAGACGCTGCATTGGAACGTAGATTTCAACCTGTTATGGTAAATGAACCAGACAAGGAACTTGCCGTGCAAATATTGCAGGGGATTCGGTCTAAGTATGAAGAACATCACAGAGTGAAAATTCCTGATGCCGCTTTATTTGCAGCTGTCTCTTTGTCTGATCGTTACATATCAGATAGATTCCTTCCTGATAAGGCAATTGATGTTATGGATGAAGCTGCCGCAAAGGTTCGTTTAAAGCTTATTAACAGGCCTAAAGCATTAAAAGAAGTTGAAAATAAAATTGAGGATGTTAAAAAGAGCCAGGCTGCAGCTATTGGCGAACAGAAATATGAAAAGGCCGCATCAAAAAGAGACGAATTACAGAGCCTGCAGGATCATTTGAAAAAGTTGGAAGAAGAATGGAAAGTGGAATCAAGTAATATCGCTGCTGTGGTTACAGAAGATGATATTGCAGAGGTTGTTTCTGATTGGACGGGAATTCCTGTTGTAAAACTTACTCAAGCGGAGACGGAAAAACTTCTTCATATGGAAGAGACTTTGCATAAGCGTGTTATCGGACAGGATGAATCTATAGTTTCGATTGCTCAGGCTATTCGCAGGGGAAGGGCGGGGCTCAAGGCTCCTGAACGTCCGTTGGGATCTTTCATTTTTGCGGGACCTACAGGGGTTGGAAAAACAGAGGTTGCAAGGCGCCTGGCGGAATTTATGTTTGGGACTATGGATGCAATGATTCGTATTGATATGTCTGAATATATGGAAAAGCATACCATATCGAGATTAATTGGAGCGCCTCCGGGATATGTTGGATATGAAGAGGGGGGAGTTTTAACTGAAGCTGTACGCCGTAAACCATATTCTGTTGTCCTTTTTGATGAAATAGAGAAAGGACATCCTGATGTGTTTAATGTTTTGCTTCAAATATTGGATGATGGAAGAGTTACAGATTCTAAAGGAAAGCTTATTGATTTTAAAAATACAATAATCATCATGACTACAAATATTGGACAGAGACTGATAATTGAAAGGGGAGCTATAGGCTTTATGGCTAAAGAGGACAGGGAAGCCGATTATGAAAAGATGAAAGATACGGTTATGGATGAGATGAAAAAAGAGTTTAGACCTGAATTTTTAAACCGTATCGATGAAATTATAGTTTTTCATCCATTATCAGATGCAGAATTGAAGCAAATTGCAAAACTTATACTTTCTGATGTTGAGAGACAAATGGAGGAACAAGAGATGCAGCTAGCTATAGATGATGAGATTACATCTATGATAGTGAAAGAGGGGTATGATCCTAAATTTGGAGCAAGGCCTTTACGCCGTGCTGTTAGGCGTTTAATTGAAAATCCGTTAAGCAATCAATTGATTGAGGGAAAGTTTAAAGCCGGAGATAAAGTTGCCGCTGTTGTTAAAGATGGGAAAATAGTTTTTGAAAAGATCGGGAAGGCTGAAATTAAGGGTAAACGTTCTGAATCAGAAACTAAATCTGTAACAAAGCCTGTACAAGCTGAATCGTCATCTAAAAAAGAGCTCGATGGTGGAGAAAAATTCAAGAAAGGTAAAAAAAAGAGTAAATAATACTAATTATAAAAGTTCTTTAAGTTTTATACTACCTGTGTATAATGCTTGACCTACAATACAACCCTCAAGAGGAAGCTTTTTTAGTTTTTCTATATCTTCGGTACAGGCAACCCCTCCGGACGCAATAACCGGAACTTTTACAGCATTTGCGAATTTTTCAATTTCATCAAAATTAGGACCCGTAAGCATCCCATCACGAGAAATATCTGTAAATATAAATCTTTTAACTCCCATTGCGACAACTTCTTGTCCTAACGCAGCGGCAGTCTTTTGCGAAACATTTGTCCATCCGTTTGCCATTACTTTTCCATCTTTTGCGTCTACAGCTACAATTATTTGATCTCTAAATTTCTGACAAACTTTTTCTATTAAATTGGGATTAAATATCGCGGAACTTCCAAGTACAACACGAGAAATTCCAAGGGACAAGAGTTTTTCAATGTCGTCCATTCTTCTGTATCCTCCGCCTACTTGAATGGCTATATTTGATGTCTCTACAATTTTTTTTATGATCTCAAAATTTTTGGGAGTTCCTGTTCTTGCTCCATCTAAATCTACGACATGAAGACGTTTAGCTCCTTCTTGTTCCCACGTTAGCATTGCTTTGACAGGATCTTCATAATAGATGGTTTTTTTGTCGAAATGGCCTTGTTTTAGCCTTACGCATTTTCCATCTAATATATCTATAGCTGGTATTATTTCAAACATATTTCACCAAAATTCTTTAAAATTTTTAATCCTACAACACCCGATTTTTCAGGATGGAATTGAATTCCAAACATTTTCCCTTTTGATATAGAAGAAACAAATTCAATCCCATAATCTGTGGTCGTGCTTACAATCGACTCTTCTTTGGGGTTGCAATAATAAGAATGAGCAAAGTATACCATAGATCCGTTTTCAATTCCATTAAAGAGCTTAGATTCATTTTTTATTTTCATCTGATTCCACCCCATATGAGGAATTGATAATTTTAAATCTGTTCTTGTAAAGTTGAATTTTTTTACTTCTCCTTTTATTATGGCAAGCCCTTTGTCTCTTCCTTCTTCCGATTTCTCAAAAAGAAGTTGAAAGCCAATACATATTCCAAGAAAAGGTTTGTTTCTGGCTATTGCTTCTTCTATAGTTAATTCAAGCCCTTTTGCCCTTAATTCTTTCATTGCCGAGTCAAAGGCTCCGACTCCCGGGAGAATTATTCCGCTTGCAGAAAGTATTTCAGCTTTATCTTTTGTTAATGTTGCCTTAACACCTAAATTTTCTAGGGCTTTTTGAACGCTTCTTAGATTTCCCGCGCCATAGTCGATTATAGCTATAAACATAGCGCTCCAGCTCCTAAAACACCGGCTTTTGAACCAAGACGCGCTTTAACTATTTTTATAGTAGATGCAGGGATTGGCAGAGCATGTTTTTTGACATAAGATCGTACAGGCTTAAGCAGTAAATTATCCATGTTTGAGAGTCCTCCACCTACAACTATAAGTTCCGGATCGAAAATATTGACGAGATTTGTAATTCCTAATCCTAAATAATATGCAACTTGATCTATAATTTTTAGAGCTTTTTTCTCTCCTTGTTGGGCTTTTATGTGAACAGCCATGGCATTTTCTCCAAAAATTTTTTTAATAGAAGTTCCTGACGCCATTGATTCTAAATCTCCATAATTTCCACAACCACACTTATATTTGCGATTGCTTGCATCTATTATTATATGTCCTATTTCTCCCGCAGATCCATTTTTACCTCTATAAATTTTCCTTTCAATTATTATTCCACCTCCGATTCCGGTGGAGACTGTTATATAAATAAAATTTTTGGCCTTTTTGCCGGCGCCAAAAAGAGCTTCTCCGTATGCCGCGCAATTTGCATCGTTATCAACATAAACCGGAATACGAAACATGTCGGTTAGTATTTTTTTTAAATTTACCTTTTTCCAGCCGGGAAGATTTGGGGGATTTACGACTATCCCTTTTTCATATAATATAGGGCCTGGTACGCCTATTCCTATTGCTGATATTTTTGCTTTGCTTAATTTTTTTAAAGTTTCTATTGATTTTTTTATTTTATTGAGGACTGCTTTTTTCCCTTTTTTAGCTTCGGTAGGGATGTTTATGTCTGTGATGATGTTTTTTTTGTCTAAATCGATGAGAGCGGAAGCGATTTTTGTCCCTCCTAAGTCAATGCCTATAACACAATTTTTAGGATTTTCCATTTGTAATAAAGTATAACACGAAATAAAAAGCGCTGGGGGGTTAAGATTTTAGCTTTGGCATTGTCACTCTCAAGGCTTAACTGCTAAAAGTTGTTGACATTAGAGTCTCCCTATTGCTATAATTATCACTCAGTGTTATGGAGTGATAATTTGTGAGTAAAATGTCAGATGAATTGAAGTAAAATTTTTTTATGTCGTTTGAAATTTAGTTTTATATAAAAAAGGAGGTGACGTGAAAGTATGGCAGCAAAAAAGCTTATACCGCTTGGGGATAGAGTTGTAGTATTGCCTGAGCCGCAAGAAGAAAAAACTCGTTCAGGGATTGTTCTTCCGGATACAGCAAAAGAAAAACCATCAGAAGGAACAGTTGTTGCTGTTGGCACGGGAAGAATTTTGGATAACGGACAAAAAGTTGCTATTGAAGTAAAAGTTGGAGATAAGGTTATCTATAGCAAATACGGTGGGACAGAAGTTAAACTTGAAGGTGAAGAGTATATAATTTTACAAGAGAGAGATATTTTGGCAGTAAAAGGTTAATAGAATTTTTGGAGGTGAGTATTAAAAATGGCTTCGAAACAATTAAAGTTTGGTGATGAAGCTTGGCGTGCTGCTGAAAAAGGGGTAGAAAAAGTTGCAGATGCGGTAAAAGTAACTTTAGGGCCTCGCGGCAGAAATGTAGTCCTTGAGAAAAAATGGGGATCACCAACAATTACAAATGACGGGGTAACTATTGCAAAAGAGATAGACCTCGAAGACCCATTTGAAAATATGGGAGCTCAACTTTTAAAAGAAGTAGCTTCAAAGACCAATGATATAGCAGGCGATGGAACAACAACTGCTACAGTTTTAGGACATATTATATTTAAAGAAGGATTAAAAAATGTTGTTGCTGGTATTAATCCTATGGCTTTAAAGAGAGGGATTAACAAGGCAGTTGAAGTCGCAGTTGCTGAACTAAAAAAGAATAGCAGGCCTGTTGAGACAAAAGAGGCTATATCTCAGGTTGCGGCAATTTCAGCAAATAATGACCAGGAAATTGGCGATTTAATTGCAAATGCGATGGAGAAGGTTGGCAAAGATGGTGTTATTACTGTTGAAGAGTCCAAAGGGATTGAAACAACTTTGGATGTTGTAGAAGGGATGCAGTTTGACAAAGGGTATGCTTCTCCTTATATGGTAACTGATCGTGATCGCATGGAAGCTGTCCTTGAAGATTGCTTAATATTAATTACCGATAAGAAGATTTCTGCGGTAAAAGATCTTTTGCCTTCTCTTGAAAAATCTGTTCAAATGAGCAAACCGTTGCTTATTATTGCAGATGATATAGAAGGAGAAGCCCTTGCTACTATAGTTGTAAACAAACTTCGTGGAACACTTAATTGTGTTGCCGTAAAAGCTCCGGGATTTGGCGATAGAAGGAAAGCCATGCTTGAAGATATTGCTATTTTAACCGGCGGTGAAGTTGTGACTGAAGACAAGGGATTGTCTTTGGAAAATGTTGATGATAAATGGTTTGGAAAGGCAAAGAAAATTGTTATTGCAAAAGAGGCTACTACAATTATTGAAGGAGCTGGAACCCAAAAAGATGTTAAGGATAGAGTTTCTCAAATTAAAAAAGAGATAGACCTGTCTGATTCATCTTATGATAAGGAAAAGCTTCAAGAGAGATTGGCTAAGCTTTCAGGCGGTGTTGCTGTAATTAAAGCCGGGGCTGCCACTGAGACAGAACTCAAGGAGAAAAAACATCGTATAGAAGATGCCCTTTCTGCCACAAGAGCTGCTGTTGAAGAAGGTATTATTGCCGGCGGCGGATCAAGTTTGATCGGTATAATTCCGGCAATAGAAAAGCTTGAAAAGGAGACTTCAGGAGACGAAAAAGCTGGTGTCTCTATTGTAAAGCGTTCACTTAGTGAGCCTTTAAAACAAATAGCTACCAATGCTGGAGTTGAAGGATCCGTTGTTGTTGAACAGATAAAAAAGGAGAAGGCGGGTATCGGCTTTAACGCTCAGACTTTTGAATATGTTGATATGTTTAAAGCAGGTATCGTTGATCCTTTGAAAGTTACACGTTCAGCGCTTCAAAACGCAGCATCAATTGCGTCACTTCTTCTTACAACTGAAGTGTTAATTGCAGATAAGCCGGAAGAGGACAAGGCTCCTGCAATGCCAGGTGGTGGAATGGGTGGTATGGGCGGCATGGGAGGAATGATGTAGAACTATCTGCATCATCTAGTTTTAGTTTTGATAGAAGGGCCGGTTATTAAATCGGCCCTTTTTTTTGTTGCTTTCTGCTTACAAGCCTCAAAGCTTATGATGAAATAAGAGTTTTTGTTGTCATCCGAAAAATTCTTCTGTACGTGGATGATTATTGATAAATTTTTAATCGGATGATATTATAACACCAGGTTTCAAGAGATCAAGGTGTCGAGGTTTCAAGAGAGCAAAAGGAGCGCTTGAAATGAAGAAAATTCTAGTCATCCATGGGCCGAATTTAGATCTTTTAGGACAGAGGGAAATCGATGTTTATGGCAAATTTACCCTTGAAGAGATAAATTCCGAACTTAATAAATCGGCAAAAGAGCTTGGGGTGGAACTTGAAATAATTCAACTTGCAGGTGAAGGGGAAATTGTTAAAAAAGTAGGGTCAGCCAAAAAAGAGGGCTTTTCAGCAATAATTATAAACCCCGGAGGATATACTCATTACAGTATTGCGATCCGTGACGCAGTTGCCGCAGTTGATATTCCTACAATAGAGGTGCATCTTTCAAATATTTACGCACGCGAGGAGTTTCGCCACACATCTGTTATTGCCGCTGTAGCCCGCGGCCAAGTTTCAGGATTTGGAAAGGAAAGCTACTTATTGGGGCTTAGAGCCGCTGTTGCTTCTATGAGATGATTAGCGACTACGGGTTACCTACTGCAGACTCCTGTCTGCCGGCTGATTTTAAAAAAGCGATAGAGATTGCTGAAAAAGTTTTTAAAGAACTTCCGACATTTGTAAAAATAGGCCTTTCTGAAAAAGAAGTTGCCCAAAAAATTAGGTCTGCATTAAAAAAGCATGGAGCTAAAAAAGAGGCTTTCCGCATAATTGTAGCATCAGGTAAAAATTCCACTAAAATACATGGCTTTGCGGGTAGAAGAAAAATCAAACAAGGTGACATTGTCATGTTTGATTTTGGAGCTTTGTATAATACTTTTAGATCAGATATTACAAGAACCTATATTATAGGAAAACCGACAAAGAAACACAAAAAGATATGGGCACTTCTTTTAAAGGCTCAAAAAGGAGCAATTGAAAAGATTAAAGCGGGAACCTCCTGCAAAGTAGTTGATCTTACCGCAAGAGCTATAATACAAAGAGCAGGCCACGGTGAAAATTTTATCCATTCGACAGGACACGCCGTACGACACAAAATCCACGAATATCCGAGGATTCGTTCAAAAAGCAGAGGAGTTTTGAAAGAGGGCGATGTTATTACAATTGAGCCGGGGATTTATATAAAAGGATGGGGTGGGATGCGGGTTGAGGACATGGTTTTGGTGACAAAAAGGGGGTATAGGGTTTTGACGAGGTTGCCGCAAACCCTCACCCTAAATCCCTCTCCCAGAGGGCGAGGGACTTAATTTCATGAAAACAACAGCCATCATAACAGCCGGCGGATCGGGACAGCGAATGGGTGAGCCCAAGCAGTTTCTTTTCTTGCTTGGACGACCTATGCTTGAATGGACAATTGACGCATTTAAAAAGTGTGATGCTATAAACGAGATAATTCTTGTTGTCGCAAAAGATAATATTGCAAAGGCAAAGGTTTATGGATTTAAAGTTGCAGAAGGGGGAGAGGAGCGGACCGATTCTGTTAGAAATGGATTGGCACTAGTTTCTCCTGATACCGATATTGTCCTAATACATGATGGAGCCAGACCCCTTGTTACGGAGAAGATTATAAAAAGAGCGGTTGATGGGTTAAAGGAGACGGGAGCTGCAATTGTTGGTGTGCCGGTGAAGGATACTGTAAAACAAGTGAACAGTGAACAGTGTACAGTGTACAGAACGCTTGAGAGAAGTTCTTTATGGCAAGCGCAGACACCCCAGGCGTTTCGATATGACATTATCAAAAAGGCATATGAAAATGCGAAATCAAATGCGACTGATGATTCAAAGCTGGTTGAGGATTTAGGGATTAAAGTTAAAATGGTTATGGGGAGTTATGAGAATATAAAAGTTACGACACCGGAAGATCTGATAATCGCAGAAGCTTTTTTGAAAAACAGATTATGAACTCCGATTGGGTCTGTTTGCATAATGGTCATTTCCGTGCCGTATCTGCCTCCTGCGTGATAAAATTTGCCGCTCTTACAATATTTATCTAAAATTTCTATGTTTTTTTGTCGATATATATATATGATAACCTATTCAGCAGGAGTAGTTTCTACTCCTGCAGCAAGAACAACCCTTGCAACTACAGCGCTTACTTTCGCAAAAGGCTATTTTGACAGGCACGAATATCGAAGCGCTTTAAGTTTTTTATTGTCTGTGGATGTAGGGCAATGGGATTATCCTAATTTTAGAACTGTTATAAAATGTTACTATCTCCTTGAAGAATATGAGAATGCCTTGCGTTATTCGGAAATTTCTTTAAAAAGATTTCCTGATATGGCTATTCATTCTGATACTTCTGATATTTTAAGACATTTAGGCAGACATAGCGAGGCAGATAATTTCGAGCAAAGACAGTTAAAACTTCTTTATGAATCTCCCGACCAAAAGTCAAGAGAAGTTGTAAGCGCTAAAGTAAAATCTTGTCTACGTTTTGGTTTTATATTAAAGGATAAAAGGAGTGGGAATCCGACCGGAGATAAGTGTGAAGCAATGAGATATTTTATAGAAGCATATGATATCCAGAGGCATATATACAGGCATGAAAAAGTTATAAGAATCTTTAATGGGCTTGTTTTTGCGATGCAGGAACTGTCTACACTGAGATTTTTTGATGATTTTATATCACGGCAATCAAAAAATAGGGAGACATTTTTGACGGCTTTCAAGTTGGCTGAGAGCATAATGACTGAAGCGTTAAAAGATTTCAATATGAAAAAAAGAGGAATACCGCAAGAATCCCAGAATGAATTTCTCAGAGCGCTTCACGCCTTCAAATTAATTCAGGAGAGAATAAAACAAATAGAAACAATTCCCTCAATAGCAGCATAAAGCCCAAATAGGCTTGACACAAAAGAGTAGACAATATAATATAAAAGCAGGTGTTTTACATATGGATAATTTGAATCCTTCGACTATTGCGCAGAAAGGTGAAAAAATTTATCAGGAAAAATATAAGCAACTTCTTGAAAAAAGTGATTTTGGACAATATGTTGCCATTGATATTGAAACAGAAACTTATTATTTAGGAAAAACTGCCGAGGAAGCTTTGGAAAAAGCAAAAGAAAGCAATCCGCAAAAAATCTTTCATCTTATAAAAATCGGTTCAGAGGGGATATTTAAAGTTGCATGGACTTTAGATAATAAATTGGAAGATGCCTGGCATTTTTGATCAACGAAATCATCCTGGAATCTGCGCTTGTTTTGGCAAGTACTGCAACTTATACTTTAGCAGATGGCAGACCGTCTACTACTTTATTATGCAGGGGGACTGTAGAGATAGAAAATATCAAATTATTTGGCTTGATCTCAATTTTTCCTGGGGATGATCTTTTAATAGGGGTTGAACTTTTAAAAAGATTGAACAAAAAATTTATTTTAGATTTTCCCAATAATAAAATTGAGTTCATCTAAATAAAAAACTCCAAAAGAGCCCAAACAACGGCTTGGGCTCTTTTAAGGTGTTAAAAAATACAATCTAATTCGGTCCGTCATCAAAAAGGAGTTCGTGTTCTATATGTGGATTACATTTTGATTTTGCATTAGAATATGCGATGTATGCGATGTCAATTGCAGTTGCTGCTTTTTCTACTAATGCTGATGTGCCACCGGTAGCCTTAATTACCTTGGCTTTTCCTATAACAATATTCACAAGCGCGCTATTCTTAGGATCATCTAATGCCTTTTTACTTAATGTCCATCCTTTAGGGGTTTTAATAAATAGTTTTTTTGCATCTTTTGGTAAACCATTTTGACTTAAAAAAGCATTAATCTCTGAAGATGTCATATAACCAGAAGGCGGAATTGTATTAAATATTGTTTTCACTATTATTTCGTTAATCTTTTTTTGATCAGAATTATTCAAGATTAAGTTTGTGTTGTTGTTAATACCCTCCATCGTTCCATATCACCTCCTGAAACTCTTCAATTTCTATATTATTATAGTTTTTTTTTTTTTGAAATTTCATCTTATTTTTGATTTGCGGCTGTGGTAGAATAAAAGAGACTATGAAAAAAAAGCTTAATAAAAAAGATATATTTAAATTAATAAGAACAATAGTAGATAAATCTATCAATAGAGTTAAACCTCAAAAAGTTATTTTGTTTGGTTCTTACGCTTACGGGAATCCTAATAATGATAGTGATGTTGATTTGTTATTTATAAAAAACACAAAACAATCTAATTTAGAAAAACATCGTTTTGTAAGCAGTAGAATTGACCATGTTTTGCCCCTTGATATTTTAGTAAAGACTGATTTTGAAGTAGATAAAAGGCTTAAAATGGGAGACCCTTTTTATAAAGAGATAATTAAAAAAGGCAGAGTATTATATGAATCTACCTAATAAACAGCTTATTAATGAATGGCTAGAAAAGGCTTCCGGAGATTATGAAGTTGCAGTAGGTCTTTATAAAAGCAAAAGAAAGAAAAAAATATACTATATTATTGCTTTTCACTGCCAACAGGCTATAGAGAAATATTTAAAAGCCTTACTCATTTGCTTTGGGATCAATTTCCCAAAAACACATGATCTTCTCAATTTGCTTGATTTTGTAATAAAAAAAGATCAATTTCTTAAAGCCATAGAGCAACAATTATTGATTTTAAACCCTTTTGCGGTAGGATTCAGGTATCCCGGAGAAGATATAGATAAAGAAGAATTAAAAGAAGCTATCAAAGCTTTGAAGATATTAAAACCAATTTTATTGAAAAGGATAAAGGAATTTTTATAGATGTTCTATCCATCAAAAGAACAATTCATAGAATTATCAAAACAGGGTAATTTAATCCCCGTCTGCAAAGAACTTGTTGCAGATATGGAAACCCCTGTTTCCGCATTTAAAAAAATTACAGCATCTGCAAAAGGTGATGATTACTCTTTTCTGCTCGAATCGGTCGAAGGGGGAGAAAATGTCGCAAGGTATTCATTCCTTGGAACTACTCCTCAAAAAATCTTCTCATTTGATGGCAAAAAAGACCCATTCTCCGAACTTGAAAAAATCATCACCCGGTACAAACCTGTAGTTGTTCCCAATATGCCCCGTTTCCACGGTGGTTTGGTTGGCTATATAAGCTACGATGCTGTCCGATTTGTAGAAAATATCCCCGCTAAAAATAAAGACGACCTAAAACTTCCTATCGCGCAATTTATGTTGACAGATACTATCTTGGCTTTTGACCATGTAAAGCACAAAATCCTTATAATATCTAATGCTTTTGTCGAAAATAATCCTGAAAAAGCATACCGGGACGCGTGCGAAAAAATATCGGCACTTGAAAAGAAATTAAAGAAAAGTTTAAAAGGTGATGATTTTGAAATCCCATCAATGCCAAAGAAAGAACTGAAAATCAGATCAAATTTTACACAAAAAGAGTATGAATCGGTCGTCGAAAAAGCAAAAGAGTATATCAGGTCGGGAGATATTATCCAGGTGGTTCCTTCGCAGAGGTTTGAAACAAAATTTGACGGTGATCCTTTTAATGTTTACAGGATTTTGCGGACAATAAATCCGTCACCATACATGTATTACCTCAAATTTAAAGACTTGAAAATAGTTGGCGCGTCTCCCGAAGTGATGGTGCGATTTGAAAACGGCAAGGCAACTTTAAGGCCAATCGCCGGAACTCGCCCTCGAGGCAAAACAGAGAAAGAAGATAAATCATTTGAAAAAGAACTTTTAGCGTCTGAAAAAGAGCGAGCCGAACATGTTATGCTTGTTGATCTTGCAAGAAATGACCTAGGTAGAGTTTGTAAAGCAAATACGATAAAAATAGATGAGATTATGTCTGTCGAGAGATACTCCCATGTTATGCATATTGTAAGTAATGTAACAGGAGCGCTTTCCGATGACAAAAACGCATTTGACCTTATCCGTGCATCTTTTCCTGCGGGAACAGTTTCAGGCGCTCCAAAAGTCCGTGCAATGGAGATAATCGATGAGCTTGAAAATATAAAACGGGGACCTTACGCTGGCGCAATTGGCTACTTTTCATTCTCCGGCGAGATGGATACATGTATAACTATAAGAACATTGATTTTGAAAAATAAAAAGGCTTACATACAAGCAGGGGCGGGAATTGTTTCCGATTCTGTGCCAAGCGAAGAGTATCAAGAGACCTGCAACAAAGCCTCGGCAATGCTTCGTGCTGTAGAGCTTTGCGGGTAAGGCCTTATGATTAACCTCCGCATGCTCAAGCTTTCCGACAAGACCATATGGATTTGTATGTCTTTTCTAATAGCTGTCGGATTTCTTGCCATCTTTTCTGTAACGTACAAGACAGCCCTTAACGAAAATCATAGCGCTCTTTTTTATCTTTCAAAACAGTTCGGTTCTTTTATTGTTGGTCTTATTGGTATGGCTTTTTTTGCCTATCTGGATTATAACCACTTAAAAAAGATCGCGATTCCGTTATATATTGGAATGCTGGCTCTCCTTGTCTTTGTTCTTTTTCAGGGGACATCCGCTTATGGCGCGCAAAGATGGATTAATCTTGGGATTTTGTCTTTTCAGCCGTCAGAAATAACCAAGCTTGTTGTGATTATTGTTCTTGCAACTTATTTTACAAAAAGACAAGGCAAGTCCAATCCTTTGCTGACTTTATTTATAATGGGGCTCCCGTTCCTTTTAATATTTAAGCAGCCTGATTTAGGCACAGCATTGGTTGTTGCCGCAATCAGTTTTGGAATGCTCATATGGGACAAATCATCGCCGATTATCCTTGCAATGATTGTAACCCCATTTTTGTCACTTATGTGTCGGCCAAATATATTATTATGGTGTTTTTATATATTTATGGTTTGGTTCTTCTTGTATTTTAGTCGAGTTAAATTGTGGGATATGTTAATTATCCTCGGTTTAAATATTGGGGTGGGGGTTGCTTTCCCAATTATATGGGGATTGTTAAAAGAATATCAAAGAATGAGAATTATAGCCTTTTTAAATCCCGGAATTGATCCTTATGGTATGGGTTATCATACAATGCAAAGTGTCATAGCTGTCGGCTCGGGTGGATTTCTTGGAAAAGGTTTTCTTCAAGGGACTCAAACTCAGCTTCATTTTATTCCTGAACAGCATTCAGATTTTATATATTCCGCAATAACGGAAGAATTTGGTTTTGTAGGAGCTATGATGGTACTATTTGTTTTATTTGTTTTAATAAGAAAAGCTTTTATTATCGCAGGTGAGGCAAGGGATTATTTGGGGGGGATACTTGTTTGCGGGGCGGCTATGATGATCTTTTTTCACGTTTTTATTTCAATTGGCATGGTTTTAGGGATAATGCCGGTTGTTGGAATCCCACTTCCATTTGTAAGTTTTGGAGGGACGGCGCTTATTGTGAACATGATACTTGTGGGGATTATCCAGAGCGTTGCAATGAGGCGAAGGGATCTTATTTTTTAAACGTTGTCAAAAAATTAGTCGGGTACGATTTGGCTTAAAAGCTCTCTTGCTTTTTTATTTTCCGGATCAATTGCAATAACTTTATTTAAATCAGTTATAACTTCAGGCAGATAGGAATTATCCATTTCTCTTAAAATAACTAAATTTACTATCACGACGGCCCTGTTAAAATAAGCTTCAGCTTTTGTGTCTTTTGTACAATAAGGATCCAATTTAATAGATTGATTAAAATCATCCAAAGCCCCATGATAATCTTGTTGATTCATTCTGGCCGCTCCTCTATATAAATAAACCAGTGAATTCTTTTGATCTAGTAAGATTGCTTTATTAAATAATGTTATTGCCGCTTCATTGTTGTGAGACATAAAACAAGAAAGCCCAAAACCAATGTAATTTCCTGCGCTGTTTGGATCCAAACTTATTGCTTGTTTAAAGTGTTTTTCAGTATTTTCAGAATTTCCTGCATAACCATATGCTGTCCCTAACCAATAGTCTATTTTGTAATAATCGGGATTTTTATTTTTAATCTCTATGAAAAAAGGTATAGCTTCTTTGTATTTTCCACTAAAAAAGTTTGCAACACCAAAATTCCCTATTATATCCAAATCATTTCCTAAAAGTTTTTTAGCCTTGTTAAGATCAGGGAAGGCTTTTTGAGGGGTGCTTTTTATATAAAGATAAGCACATGCTCTATTAAAGTAAGCCAAACCTAATATTCCATTTTCATCCAAGCGTTTTTCTTTTTCGTTTTTAAACATAGGGTTGTGGGAAAACTCATTTTTTGTTGTAGTAGAGATTTTTCCTGTATCTATAGTGTAAGTTGTTTTTCCATCCGTATAACGGCAAAAAACATGTTTTGGCAGTTTATATATATCTATTTTGTAACCCAAAGATTTGGATAGTGCGAGTAAAAGCAAGGCATACGTATCACAAACAATATTTTTTTTTGCCAAAGACTGAAGAAGAAGCGATTTGCTTACTGCATCTTCGCCTGAAACATTAATCCCTTTTTCTTTCAACAGGTCATTTATAAGCTTAAATATATCTATTCCTTTAATCTTTTTTTCTTTAATCTTTTTTTTTTGCTTCAGTTAATATATCTAAAAGGATGTTATAGCCTTTTTGTGTGTCGGGAAAAGAGACGACCTCAGACTCCAACATAAATATTTTATTAATAATAGATGGAAATAGGCCATTGTCAGGCAAAGCTAATCCTTCTATCTCTTTTTCTATGTAAGGCCTGTTGTTTTGAATAAAATCCCAATATTCCTTGTCTGTTCTTTTTCCATTGCCGTCTGAATCTAATTTTTCGCTATTTTCAATTTTCCCGTTTTTATTAAAATCAAATTGGGCAGATTTTTGAATCTGAGGATACCCCCCCCATAAAAAATCTTGAGACCAGTTTGTTGTTGCCGCCATGTGATTTAATGCCTCTTTTAACCCCGATTATTCATGGTAAAACCAGAAACTAACCTGATCATGATAATTGGGGGAACTATGTAAATAATACCTAAAAACAGATTGTACAAATAGTATTGATAAGGAGGTTTTGTTGACTTTTTTCTACTTGTTTTTTTGTTTGATTTTTTGATATAATAATTACTTGCAACACAATGAAGCAAGATATAAAATTTAAAGCATTAATAGATCGTATAGAGGGAGATAAAGCTGTTGTTTTACTGGGAGAAGAAGATGAGGCAACAGTCTATTTTCCTATTCAATTTTTACCTCAAAGCATTAAAGAAGGGGATATTCTTAATTTTAAAATAGCTGTCAAATCGAGAAAGACAAAAGAGGCTAAAGATAAAATTAGGGAGATGATAGAAAAATTAAAAGCAAAAAATTAGAAGTTTCTATGCGTTGGATGATGTTTTTTCTACTCTTATTTTATTCAACCGGATTATCAGAAAATACCAATATAAAAAATGAAGTTCCTAGGCATTTTACGGTAAAAGTCTTAACGACTTCTTATTGGGCACATAAGGGAAGCGATTATGGCTGTTATCGGAGAGTTGCAAAAAATCAAAAACGCATAGGCAATTTTGTCGCGCTTAATTTTCTTCCCGGTGGAAGCATAGTCATGATTCCAGCTCTTTTTAAGACTACAACTTTTGAAGTTGCGGACACCTTTGGAGGTTCAGGCTTTGGATATTTCAAAGGTGAAAAATATTGGAAAGTTGACATCTTGAAAAACAAAAATGAGTGGCACGAAAATATTGATTATCCTATTGATTTATATGTTGTAAAATTCAACGAAAAAGGGCCTGTAAAAAATAAAACAGTAAAAAACAACGCACTTTCTATTTTACAAAAAATCAAAGCAAATAATAAGTGAGGGTAGTTATCTTTTTCTCTTGATATATTCGATAAGCCCGCCGGCATCAATCAGTTTTTGCATGAATTCAGGAAAGGCTTGGGCTTTGTAAATCTTGCCTGTTGTTTTGTTGGTAATATTTCCTTTGGCTAACTCAACCTCAATTTCGTCTCCTTCGTTTATTCCGTCAACAGCTTCAGGAGATTCAAGGATAGGAAGACCTATGTTTATAGCATTGCGATAAAATATCCTAGCAAACGATTTTGCGATAACGGCTGAAACGCCTGATTCTTTTATGGCAATTGGAGCATGTTCACGAGAAGACCCACACCCAAAGTTTTCGCCGCCGACGATAAAATCACCTTTTTGCATTTTATTTATCCATGTAGGATCAGCATCTTCCATGCAATGTTTCGCAAGCTCCGCGGGATCGGAGGTGTTTAAATATCTTGCAGGGATAATTAAATCAGTATCAATATTATCTTTAAATTTCCAAGCTTTGCCTTGCATGCCTTAACTATACCAAAAATCGGATGAAATTTCAAAAAAAATGATAAGAGTGTATGTGGAGTGAGGATACTTGGAGGTAAATAAATGGCTATTTCCCCATCACGGGGTTTTCTTGAATGAAAAAAAAGTTTTCCGATAGTATGAGCTCCGATTATGAACCCCGATTAGGAAATCGGGGTTCATAGACGAACAGAATTCTAGCAGAGTGTTGGAACTTTCCCCAGGTATGAATAATCGGGGTGAAATTTTCTTATTACAAAACAGATAATAATTTATGGCGAAAATAATAAAAAAACCTGCATATACTTGGCCTTCTACATTAAGAATGTGGGCAAGAGGAAGCGGCTCTAAAGCTTTTGGAGTATATTTAAAAGCCTTACGGGATATTACATATTTAACAAATGATGAGCTTGTTGACAAGTTGGCTTTAAAAAAAGAGGCTTTTGAGCGCGGAGATGCTGCAACAGTAGAAAAATTAAGAAATGATATTGTCTCATCATTTTTGCCGTATGTCAGAAATATCGCATTTAGCTTTGAATATTCAGGGGTTCCTATTGGTGATATTATTCAGGAAGGGAACCTCGGTTTAATGAGGGCTGTGGAAAAATACGATCCTGAGAGAGGTATAACCCTTATAACCTATTCTAGATCTTACATTTGGGGAGCGATGATGCGCTTTGTGTATACGGAAAACCTAGCAAAAGATGGGGTTGACAAGCCTTTGTATTTATTGGAATTAGGAAGGGAATTAAGCCGTTTATCGAAAGATTTTTTAATGACAAATGGGAGAGCTCCTGATCATGAAGAACTTGCTGAAATTGTGGATTTGCCATTGAAGACAGTTGATAGAGCTTTGACTTGTAATTCTGGAGCTTTTAATCATAGCTTTTATTCTGTAAGAAGAGATGAGAGTGAAGAAGAGCTTGATCTTCAGGGAGATGAATCTTTTTCTGAATTAGATGGAATTCTTTGTTTCGGAAAGATAAGCCAGCCGTCGATAATTGATGAGTTTTTACAGGGGGAAGAACTCTCTCCTGAAGAAAGAGTTTTTATGCACGAAAGAGAAGCTCTCTTTGATTCTATATTTAGGAGACTACTTACGCCTCGTGAAGAAAAAATAATTCAACTTTTCTATTTTGAAGATAAATCATATTCAGAAATAAGCGCTATTTGTTTGTCTTCCGAAGATAAGGTTAGAGGGAGAAAACAGGCAGCTATACGAAAACTTCGAGTTCATAATTTGTACTTCCGAGAATTTAAAAGTAAATAAATTAACGATAGTAATTAACCCCGATTATCCCAATCGGGGTTAATTTGAAAAATATGGACGAGAAAAATGATTTTAAAAAAACAGGGGAAACCACTTTTATAAGAAGAAGAGAATCACAGAATCATTCATAAAACAACCTGAAATTTAGCTTTTTTCATTCGATATTAAAACAGCATAAATGATTAACAGTAAAATAATATCTTTTAATATTGATACCGCTGTCAATAAACCTTACAGCATAAAGCAATTACTAGATAGAATTCAACAAGAAGAAGCAACTGACATTGATATTATCATGATGTTGCACGAGTTTGGAATGCCTATTGTCACCACTCGATTAAAAGCCATTATGAGAACAGAACCTTTTATTGAGTTTCTTAGAAATCTGGCAATAGAGGAAGAGATGAAAACAATAAATGACCTAACAGCCAAGGCGATATTAGTTTATGAAAACTCAATAGCTGCGGGTAAGATTACTTCAGCATTAACAAATTTTTTACATGAAAATCCATCTGCTGAATCAATTATTATTAATATATGTTTAGATAGATCTGAATGGTGGGATACGAAAAGAGATCCAGATTTTAACACGTTTGGTTTTATAACTGAAGCCAGTTTTTTGTATGGCCTTTTAACTGACAACGATCAAAAATGGCGTTTTATAATATTCATGATAGCTATCCAGTATCTTTACTCTCACCATGACACTAGAATTTGGGAACAAAACCTGAAAATCGATTTTTTCAATATAACAAGAAAAGCATTTCCTCATAGGGATGAAATATATCGTAAGCTTAGGTTCAGACATTATCCCCGTGACTATGCTAAATATACATCAACCGCCGAAATCATGGAAAAACTTATCTCCCTGATAAATAAATCGGAGCCTACTACTTCAGCTTCTTTGTAGACTTCTACAGCCAAGTTATTAGATGTTTAACATCATTTAACCCCGATTATTCATACATCGAGTAATGTTTGACAATTTGTTAGTTATTGATTCTGGCGTGAACCCCGATTATCCCAATCGGGGTGAATAATCGGGGTTAATTTTAGATTACTGAAGGAGTTTTTAACACAAATCCGCAGGGCTTACAATATATCCTGCTACAGCAGAGGCTGCCGCCACTGCAACATTTGAAAGATAAACTTCCGACTTTGGATGACCCATTCTTCCTACAAAGTTTCGATTTGTAGTAGCAATTGATCTTTCATCTTCCGCCAATATTCCCATATGCCCGCCAAGGCACGGTCCGCAGGTTGGAGTTGAGACTGCCGCTTCCGCTTTCATAAATATGTCGATTAAGCCTTCTTTCATGGCTTGACTGTAAATTGCTTGTGTCGCAGGAATAATTATTAGCCTTACATTCTTATTTCTCTTTTTCCCTTTTAGTATTTTTGCTGCAATTCGTAAATCTTCAATACGACCGTTTGTGCATGAACCGATTACAGACTGGTCGATTTTTATGTTCTTACATTTACTCACAGGCTTTGTGTTGCTTGGCAAATGAGGGAAGGCGACTTGTGGCTCGATTGTTGAGACATCCCAGTTGTATGTGTGTTTATAGACTGCATCGGGATCGGACTGGAGATTAGACCACAGATCACTGACCACAGACCATGAACCTAATTTCATTTTTGTCTTTAGATACTCATAAGTCTTTTGGTCAGGAGCAAAAATTCCATTCTTTCCACCTGCCTCAATCGCCATATTGGCCATTGTCAAACGGCCTTCAATAGAAAGCTTTTCAATCGCGGGACCTGTAAACTCCATAGACATATACCGTGCGCCGTCTACACCTATTTGCCCTATTGTGTAAAGGATCAAATCTTTTGCTTCGACCCATTTTTTAAGCTTGCCTTTAAAGATGAATTTTAACTGCTCTGGAACTTTAAACCAAACTTCGCCAGTTGCCATTGCAGCCGCCATGTCTGTTGATCCAACTCCTGTTGAGAATGCTCCAAGAGCTCCGTATGTACAGGTGTGAGAATCAGCGCCTATAATTAAATCTCCCGGAATTATTGCTCCCATTTCTGGAAGCAGAGCATGTTCAACACCCATGCAGCCAATCTCAAAAAAATTGACTATCCCATATTTTTTGGCAAATTCACGCATCATCTTAACCTGTTCCGCAGATTTTATATCTTTGGCAGGGGTAAAATGATCGGGCACAAGATAGATTTTCTTTTTGTTGAAAACTTTTGCAACTCCAATTTTTGCGAATTCTTTTATGGCGGGTGGGGATGTAATATCATTCCCAAGTACAAGATCAACTTTGCAGTTGATAAGTTGTCCGGGTTCGACTTCTTTCAACCCCGCATGTTTAGCTAATATTTTTTGTGACATTGTTTGTTGCATGTCTTAACTATACCAAAAATCGCCTGAAATTTCAAAGAAATCTAAACGAGAGTGTAAACGAGAACCAAATATATTTTATTTAAAAAAAGGAGGGAAAGGATTGGGAGAGAGTCTATTGCTTAAAGGAGGAAAATATTATGGGAGTTAGAGCCGCGAGAGTAATAAGTAGCCTTGGTGGGAGTCGGGAGATGTTAGCATCCATGGTTTTTCATCGTGCAAAAAGTTTAGTTGGGAGCAGAATTTCTCAAATGGAAAAATTGAAAGAACCCTATAACCCCAGTGAGCTAAGAGGAAATGTTTTAAATGGATTGGGGATAGAAAATGTCGAAGATGTTTCAAAAGGAATCGAAGGAAATAGAGTCCCTGATGAAGTATACCTTAGGGTGAGAGATGAAGAGCAAGGAAATACAGAAGATGTTGATATTATAAGGCAAATAGCTATGAGATTTTTGGGTTCTACCAAAGTTCCAATGATGCTTGGAGATTCTCTTACTACTAGAGAAGGAAATTGGTTTGATAAGCGAACCAAGCTTTCGTGGGAGCAGGGAACAGAAAAATTACTTTATTATCCTGACTTTTCTAGAAGGTTGTTAGGTAAAATATATGGTGAATGGATAGCATTATTAGGAATAATTCCCCCTTCCAATGATGTTGAATCTCTCATGATAAACAAAAATATTGATTGGCTTACCATGCTATATTTTAGTGAGAGATTAGAAAGAAGACAAGATAGGCCTAGTGGTGCAAAATATCCTAACCCTGGGAGTATGCAAGTATCTTTAAGCTTTTTGATATGCAAGCCAGGAGAGTCGCCAGAACTAAATAGTAGGCAAATATTAGCATCTGGTAAAGTGGCGTTTTAAACAAAAATTATGCAAATAAGTTGTGAGGTATGAGTTGTGCATTATATGGCTCAACCTCACAACTGCGGCTTAACCAACTATTCTAGGATTTAGCCTCCAAAAAGTCATAGTCTGATGAAGAAGAAAAGTTTCCTCTTGCTCTTGACCCAAAAAGATAGGCGCTTACTATTTGAGGATATTTCCTGAAAACTTTAGCTAATATTTTTTGTGACATTGTTTGTTGCATGCCTTAACCCCGATTATTCACCTCAGAATCAATAACTAACAAATTGTCAAACATTACTCGAGGTATGAATAATCGGGGTTAACTATATCAAAAATCATCTGAAATTTCAAAAATCTCTTGTTAGGGCTTCAAAGAATTGGTATAATAAAGATGTCGTGGAGGAAGAGTTATAGATGAAGATGTCGAGGCTCTTTGCGCCAACCTTGCGAGAAGAACCAGGTGAAGCTGAGGTAATATCCCATAAATTAATGCTTCGGGCGGGTATGATGAGGAAGCTGGCTGCAGGAGTTTATTCACTTTTACCCCTTGGACAACGTGTTATTCAAAAAGTCTCCAATATTATTCGTAAAGAATTAAATTATGCTGGAGCTCAAGAAGTTTTTCTGCCAGTCCTCCTTCCTTCTGAATTATGGAAAGAGACAGGCCGATGGGACCTTTACGGCAAGGAACTCTTTCGCATAAAAGATCGCCATGATAGAGAATTTTGTTTAGGCCCTACGCACGAAGAGATAATTACGGATATTGCGCGCAATAATATACGTTCATATAAACAGCTGCCAATTAATTTATATCAGATACAAACGAAATTCCGCGATGAAATACGCCCGCGATTTGGAGTTATGCGTTCTCGCGAATTTATGATGAAAGATGCGTACTCTTTCCATGCGGACCAAGAATGTTTGAATAAAGAGTATAAAAACATGTATGAGACTTATTGCCGTATTTTTGACCGTATCGGTTTTAAATATAAAGTGGTTGACGCGGATTCCGGTATTATGGGCGGAGGGTTTTCTCAAGAATACATGGTTTTGGCAGATACCGGCGAAGAAGAAATTTTCTACTGTGAAGAATGTTCTTATGCTGTTTCTTCAGAAGCCAAAAAATCTGATGACTGTCCAAAATGTAAGGGTAAAAGCTTAAATAAGACACGAGGGATTGAAGTGGGCCATATTTTTCAGCTTGGGACAAAATATTCCGAAGGGATGAAGGCTACTTATCTTGATGAAAACAATAATGAGCAACCTTTTATTATGGGGTGTTATGGCATAGGGGTTGGAAGGACTGCGGCAGCCGCAATAGAACAGAGCCATGACAAGGATGGAATAATTTGGCCGATGGCGATCGCGCCTTATAAAATTATTATAGTTCCGGTAAATGCTGAAGACCCTGAGCAATTTGTTGCTGCAGAAAAAATTTATAATGAATTGACCGATCAAGTAGGAGATGATATCGCGTTTGATGATCGCGCGGGTCGTCTTGGGATGAAATTAAAAGATGCCGATTTAATCGGTTTTCCTGTCAAAATAATAATAGGAAAGGGATTAAAAGAAGGTAAGTTTGAACTCAAAATAAGGGCGACAGGTGAAGTTAAATTAGTTGACAAGGATAATATATTTCCGGTTTTGAAAGAATTGATTTAGCATAGTAAGAAATATTTTTCTGGAGGGCTTAATGACTTGTTTTAATTGTTCCTCAAAATGTGATAAACCTGAAGAAGCCTGCGGTGTGTTCGGCATATATTCTTATGATGGTGATCATTTGGCAAAAACAACATATTATGGCCTTTTTTCGCTTCAACATAGAGGACAGGAGTCTGCCGGAATTGCTGTATCTAATGGGAAAGAGATTAATTATCAGGTTGGGATGGGGCTTGTTAATGTTGTGTTCAAAGAATGGAGTTTAAAAGATCTAACAGGCAACATATCTATCGGGCATGTCAGATATTCAACAACCGGAGGAAGCAGCCTCTCTAATGCGCAGCCTTTTGTTTTGGATACAAAATTTGGGCCTGTTGCTGTTGCTCATAACGGTAATTTAATTAATACCGATGAACTTAAACAGGGTTTGCAGGATAAAGGATTTAAGTTTTCCGGAACTTCCGATACTGAAGTAATTGCAGGACTTATTGCTACTTCGGAGAAAGATAAATTTGAAGAAGCCCTTTTTTCTGTTCTTGATCAGATTCAAGGGGCTTTTTCTCTTCTTATTATGACAACTGACAAACTTTTTGCGATAAAAGATCCTCATGGTGTCAGGCCTTTGTGTGTTGGCGAGTTGGATGAAGCTTATGTTGTGGCATCTGAGACATGCGCATTGGATATTGTCGGCGCGAAATTTCTAAGAGAGATATCAAATGGAGAGATTGTTATTATAGATAAAGAAGGGATGCAGTCAAAAACTTATTCCAGAAAAAAGAAGTCTGCTTTATGTGTTTTTGAATTTATTTATTTTGCCAGACCTGATTCTGTAATTAATGGGCGCAGCGTTTATGAAGCCCGAGTCAGCATGGGGAAATATTTAGCGAAAGAACATAATTCTCCTTATATGGATTTTATAAGCGGGGTTCCAGATTCGGGAATACCCGCGGCGATCGGTTTTGCGTCTGAAAGCAGAATCCCTTTTGGTGACTCGTTGATTAAAAACAGGTACGTAGGGAGGACTTTTATACAGCCCAGCCAGGAGATCCGTGATATGGGAGTAAAAATCAAATTAAATCCTTTAAGAGAGACAGTTAGAAACAGCAAGTTGGTTGTTTTAGATGATTCAATAGTAAGGGGGACAACCTCCAGGCAGATTGTGAAGATTTTAAAAGACGCGGGAGCAAGAGAAGTTCATTTTAGAGTATCTTCACCTCCTATAACACATTCTTGTTTTTATGGTATTGATACTCCTTCCAGGGCTGAATTAATAGCTGCTAACTTGTCTGTTGAAGGCATTAGGAAATACCTTGATGTAGAATCTTTGGGTTATTTAAGCTTAGAAAGTTTGGTTAGGTCAATCAATTTGCCGAGAAATTCTTTGTGTTTGGCTTGTTTAAGCGGCAGTTATCCTATAGAAATTCCGGAAAAACTGGAAACACTGAAATTATTTTTTAAATGATAAGATAATAAAAAGGGGGGTGAATAGCATGGGTGAATCATGCAACTCTTATCCAAAATGTCAGAAGTGTGGAACGGGGGAACTTATTCCATTATCTGACTTTTCTAACAACTCAGTTGCAATTCGTTATAAAGCGTGGGCTTGTACGAATAAAGATTGCAGATTCTTTATTGTTTTGCGTGGTGGAGATGTTTATTATGGTACAGCAACAACAGAATCAGCAAGATAATTTTAAGCTTATTTATAAGAATAATAAGAGCGGGCGGTGTATGTAAACGCCCGTTTTTTATTTTATGGAAAAGGCAATAAGCGCTTATTGTTTAGGGTAAAGTAAAGTGGTATAATTATAATCAAATAGCATAATAATTTAGCGTGAAATTTAAAATATATGGGATCGAATAGCAAATAACTAAAAAAAGAGGGTGATTACTGTGAAAGGCTTAACTTATAAATCATCGGGAGTGGATATAGAGGCGGGGTATGAGGTGGTGAAAAGGGTTAAGAAACTGGCACGCTCTACTTTTAATCCCGCAGTTGCCTCTGGAATCGGTTTTTTTGGCGGTTGCTATTCGATCGATGAAAAAAACATGTTGGTTTCTGCGACCGATGGGGTTGGAACCAAACTTAAAATCGCCTTTAAAATGAATAAGCATGATACTGTAGGAATTGATCTTGTTGCAATGAATGTGAATGATGTTATTTGTTGTGGCGCTAAACCGCTATTTTTTCTTGATTATATTGGAGTTCACAAGTTAGACCCTGATATTGCTGAACAAATTTTAAAGGGGATTGTTAAGGGATGTAAGGAGGCTGGTTGTGCATTGATTGGCGGGGAGACCGCTGAGCTTCCCGGTTTGTACAATGATGGGGAGTATGATTTGGCCGGTTTTGTTGTCGGTATGGTTCAAAAGAAAGATGTGATTAATGGTTCTAAAATTAAGCCTGGAGATAAGATTTTAGGACTTGCTTCTTCCGGCATTCACAGTAATGGGTATTCTTTGGTGCGAAGGGTATTTTTCTGTTGCGCTGATCTTGATATTAATGAAGAGATGAAAGGGCTTGATAAGACTTTAGGTGAAGAGCTGTTGACTCCTACTAGAATTTACACTAAAACCATTTTAAACTTAATAAAACAGGTGAAAGTTAAGGGAGTTGCTCATATAACAGGGGGCGGACTTCCTGAAAATGTTGCCCGCCTTTTACCGAAAGGGACAAAAGCTCATATAGAACGTTTCTCATGGAAACATCCATCTATCTTCGGTTTAGTTCAAATGTACGGACGAGTTGGAAATGACGAGATGTATAAAACATTTAATATGGGAATTGGAATGGTTATTGTTGTTGAGAAGAAAGATGTGGATAAGACTTTAAAAGCTCTAAAAAAATCAGGGGAGGAAGCTTTTTTGATAGGTGAAATTCAGAAGGGGAGCGGGGAAGTAGAGATTAAGTAGAGTTACCAAAAAATGCCGGACTCCATTTCGGGTATGGGGTCAGAGCAAGAGCGAAGTTCATCATTATCAAGTACTTGATGAACTTGGGGATTAATTCTCCATCTGCCATCAGGAAGAATTTCTAAATTTTCATATCCTAGAAAGTCTATTGTAGTTGCATCTTTAACTTTGTTTGGAGCAACGAGGGGTGAAGATGCTCTGACAATATTAATCCAATCCTCAAACCCAATATGTTTAAATCTTTCTCCTGATACGTCTGGAATTTTTTCTGTATATTTTTTTTGCAAATCATGAGAAAGGAAGGGAAAAACTCGATTCCAGAAAAAACTTTCAATAAATTTAAAATGCAGCCATTCAGGATTTTTGTTTATCCAGGCACAATCATTTTCACTAAAAAAGCCATGGCGTAAACCTAAGCCCCTTAGCGCGATTTTAGCGGGTTTTAAATATTCAATTGCTTCAATAAACCTTGCAGCATATTCATTGAGAATCTCTTCACTTGGTCTATCTGGCCCGTTAAATTCTTTATGGAATAAATGCACAGAAAGTCTACGTATTTCTATTCCCATAGAACTTAACTTTTTATAAGTAGCTAAAGCGTTCTTAAGGGTATGCGGTGAACCGTGTGTTTGAAGCGCTGCTGCTCCAAAAGTATATGCTGAAAGAACATCGTGGCTTGCTTTATATACATCGCCAAAATCTGCCTTCCAAAAAGGATCTCCGTAGTGTAATATCTCTATTCTAACGGTATTAAAACGGATTTTAATATTATACCGTTTTGCCATCTCAAATATTAACAATATTTTTATGTATTCAGTTGACTCGGTTTTGCTTGGAGTCCCAGCCAGACAACAAGTACATTGATTTTGGCATCCGCTCATAATTTCAAAGCTTATTATGGGATCGCGCCTGACGCTTGCTATAGCTTCAAATGGATAAGAGTCAGGTGGAGTAAAAAGTTCAAGATGTGGATTTTCAATCCTTGGTGATTGAGAGGATATCCAGCGTAAATAATTTTGCAGATAGGTGTCGCTGTAAGCTTGAGATACGACTCTTTGACTAAACCTAAAAAGATGGTCTCTTATATCAAGTCCTTTGCTATTTAGTAAATCGTAATTTTTGTCAAATATAGCTGCTCCTCGCCTCAGATTAGAAACATGTTCGGCAGGAAAATTTTTGGCGTTCAATAATTGCCAGGGAACCAACTTTCTACAGCTTCTTATAGTTGTTTCTGACTGTTGAACCATGTTTTTTTATCGAAAAAAACAGGACGAAATTTCGTGTAATATGCTAAAATTAAAAAAAGAAGGGAATTAAAATGCTAAAAATCGGAGTTCTAATTTCAGGCCGCGGATCAAATCTTCAAGCCTTAATTGATGCGTCAGAGTGCAGAGATATCCCTGCTGAAATTTCTGTTGTTATTTCAAATAAATCTGACGCTTATGGATTAGAGCGCGCTAAAAAGCATAATATTCCAGCTGTTTTTATAAACCCCAAGGATTTTCCTGACAAAAATTTTTACGAGGAAAAAATTGTTGAGACCTTGAAAAAATATAATGTTGGGCTTGTCTGTTTGGCAGGATATATGAAGATCGTTGGCAAGGTTGTTTTGACTGAGTATAAGAGAAAGATGATTAATATCCATCCATCACTATTACCTAAATATCCAGGCCTTCATGCACAAAAGCAAGCCTTAGAAGATAAAGCAAAAGTGTCAGGCGCAACAGTCCATTTTGTGGATGAAGGCTGTGACACGGGGCCTATTCTTCTACAGGCAGAAGTTCCTGTTTTGGAAAATGATACAGAAGAGAGTTTATCTTCCAGAATTTTAGAACAGGAGCATAAGATTTATCCGGAAGCGGTGAGGTTGTTTGCGGAGGGGAAGTTGAAGTTTTGATGAGCGAAATTTTTTTTGACAAAGTTCGATAAAAGGTTATGAAAACGGTATGTTTGCCTGAGGAGTCAGGGATTAGTGCATTAAGGTATTGTCAAAGAAGAGCAACAAGTCGTGCTACAACTAATCCTGCTTTTAGTGCTCTTTATGGGTTTAGATTTATTCCCAGAAATTCTTATGCCCCAAAATTTTGGAGCGAAAACAAATCATCTTTATCTGAAGCGGAGATAATTGAATTGGTTGAAAACGGAATTGTCGCACATAAGGAGTTTTATGTAGTATTAAGGTTTGCGGGGAAACCAAATCATTCTAGTGTTTGTTCTGTATCATTTGCAAGAATTGAAATAGTACCTATTATTTTTGATCCCCCTGTTGCAGGCTATTTAGATTTTTCGATTGATGGTGATTATAATATTGCAACAATAGATTGTTCTCTTGATGTGTTAATTGATCAACAGGGTTTTACGGAAAAAGCTCAAACTAAAATTGGGATTGAAAACATAGAAAAATATTATGATAATGGAACTAGGTCTAATGTCGCTTTTTGGGTTGAAGATACATTCAGGACGCGCCTTTATATGAAAGAGAGACTTTCGCATATTTTGATGAGTACCTGTGTACAGCTTTGCAGAGGAATAAATATTGTGGAGATACATTTAGAAGATGTGCGTAATATTGGGTTTTACGAAAGAAATTTTGGCGCAATTGCCAAGCCAAGTATGTTTTTATCTGGCTTGCCTTTTATGATATCCATCTGAAGGCATTATTTTTATGGCATAAAAATTGACAAACTTGTAAACGCCCAAAAATGGGGAACAGATATGATTGAGCAAGCGTCTCCAACGGCGAGAGCTGGCGTATCTATTGAAAAGATAAAACTTTTTACCACCTAAATTAATGGTTGCTGTGGATGCCACACTTATTGTTGAAAACCCTACTTTCATACATACATATCGAAAAATTTGAAGCAGAATTTCTAGTGTGGGTGTGGTAAAATAAATGTCATGGCAAATCAAAAAAGATTAATTGATTTGATCTATTCAAATTCCAAATATTTTGGAAGACATGTTGTTATTATTCATGGGAAGATATATTCAGCTAAAACTGGGAAAGAAGCTTCTAGGATACTTGAAAAAGCAGTAAAAAAATATCCTTTGGAAACACCAACAATTACTTATGTCCCAAAGGCTGATTCGTTAATTTTGTTTTCTTTATGAGAGAGAAATTTCCTTATGAAAAAGAGGTTTCTAAGCTATTTGGTGTAATTAAGCGTCCCGTAGCATTAGCATATTGCTGGTCTCAAAGATTCCACACTTATTTAAAAGTCTATTTTATTGTTGATACAGGTGCTGATTATACTCTATTTCCTTTTTCAAAAGCCTATGATTTTGGCATAAATCTGGAAAAAGATTGTAAAAAATTTAAAACCTATGGAATTGGAGGAGAAGAAACTGTTTTTTTGTGCCCTGAATTTAAAATTAAATTATGTGGGAAAGAGCTTTTTTTGCCGGTAGGGTTTTTAAAAAGAGATGATATCCCTCCATTATTAGGAAGACACAAATGTTTAGATGAGTTTTCTGTATTATTTTCAGATTTTATAACGACTTTTGAATGTTGAGTTTTTTAGATTTGTTTGAAGCAGAATTTCTTGGTTTCATGTGGTAAAATTAAAATAGTTAGATAAAAGAGGAGGATTGGTTTTTATGGTGCCATCTGTTTTGAGGGGATTAGCTGAAGAAAAAATAGTTTTGTTATCTGATGCCAAAGCCCATAATTTACCTTTTGATATCAAAGGTATTACCAGGCTAGTGGATAAAAAAGGAAATACATTGGGTTTATTGCTTGACAATAAAATTTTGGAAGAATTGGAGGACGATATTGATTCTCAAGGGGATGATTTTGTTAAATCTTTAAAAGAATCTCGCATTTCAGGAAAAGTTAAGAGTTCTGTTGTAAAAAAGAAATCTGGCTTGGTTTGATGGAGTACTTTTTTACAAGAAAATCTGAAAAAGAATTTTTAAAGCTTTCTCATAATATTCAGAAAAAGATAATAGAGAAAGTTGAATTTTATCTATCTTTACCTAATCCATTAAACTACGCAAAAAGATTGTCAGGGCTTGATGATCCGACTTTTAGATTTAGGGTGGATGATTATAGGGTTGTTTTTGATTTAGAAAAAGACAACAGAATAACAATTTTACGAGTAGGGCATAGAAAAGATATTTATAAAGGATTTTAGCCTGCCGCAGGCTTTTAAGAGATGCAGATATTTCTTTGGATGAATTTTTAAAATTGTTATAGAAGGGAGAAGTAATTACTTATTATGAGAAAAAAGAAAATTGTTAGAAAAAAGACAAAATCCCAAATCCCAGATCCCAAAACCCAAACAAAGAAACAAAAACCGATTGCCCTTCTTAGTGTCTGGAATAAAAAAGGTCTAGCCTCATTTGCACGCGGACTTGTAAAAAGTGGGTATGATATTGTCTCCTCCGGCGGCACTGCAAAATTCCTAAAAAAATCAGGTGTAAAAGTCACAGAAGTCTCACGCCTTACAAATTATCCTCATATGTTGGGTGGGCGTGTTAAGACTTTGCATCCTTTAATTCATGGAGGAATTCTTGCCAATCGATCATTGAAAGATCATCAAAAAGATATGCAGAAGTTTGGCATAAGGCCTATTGATATTGTAGTTTGCAATCTTTATCCGTTTAATGAAACTATTTCAAAGCCGAATTGTACACTTTCTGATGCTGTTGAAAATATCGATATCGGAGGGCCGTGTATGGTCCGAGCCGCGGCGAAAAATTTCAAAGATGTGGCTGTAATTGTAGATCCTGCCGATTATTCTCTTATTTTAAGGGAACTTAAATATAATAGTGGAAAAACTACAGTTGATACGCGTAAGCTTTTGGCATTAAAAGCTTTTAGACTTACCAGGCTTTATGATACATCCATTAGTCATTATCTGTCTGAAAAATTTGAGGGAGAAGAGCTTTTTCCTTCAAACGTTCAGATAAATTTACAAAAAATTCAAGATTTAAGATATGGAGAAAATCCTCATCAAAAAGCAGCATTTTATAGGGAAACAGTAGTCCCTTTTAAAGGAGCAATTGTTGATGCAGAGCAGCTTCATGGGAAAGAGTTGTCTTTTAATAATATAGTTGACATAGATTCTGCATGGAATATAGTAAACTATTTTGCAGATACCACAGTTGCTGTAATCAAGCACAACAATCCTTGTGGAGCTGCAAAAGGGAAAACACCTTCAGATGCTTTCAAGAAAGCTTTTGCCTGTGACACTGTCTCTGCATTTGGAAGTATTATAGCTTGTAACAAAGAAATTGACATGGAAATGGTAGAAGCAATCGGAAAACTTTTTGTTGAGGCTATTATTGCTCCCTCTTATTCAAAAGAGGCTCTTGATAAACTGAAAGAAAAGAAAAATCTTAGGATTATGAAGTCTTCTTTAATGGGATCACGTTATAATGTTTTAGACTATAAGAGAGTTATGGGCGGACTTTTGATCCAAGATATGGATACGGCTCAGCTTGGTATAAATGATACAAAGACAGTCACAAAAAGAGAGCCGTCTCTTCATCAGATGGATGATCTGTTTTTTGCTTGGGGGATCGCAAAGCATGTTAAATCAAATACTATTGTTTTTGTAAAAAATGGCGCAACAGTTGGTATTGGGGCAGGACAAATGAGCAGGATTGATGCTACGGAAATCGCAGGAAAAAAGGCAGGAGAGAAGACAAAAGGGGCTGTTATGGCTTCAGATGCTTTTTTCCCTTTTAGGGATAATGTAGATCTTGCTGCGAAACTAGGGATTTCTGCTATAATCCAACCTGGTGGAAGTGTTAGGGACCAAGAGTCTATCGATGCCGCGAATGAACATGGAATTGCGATGATCTTTACAGGTTGCAGGCATTTTAGGCACTAAATTGGGAGGAAGAAAATGACAAATGGAAAGAGGTTTCAAGGTTTTAAGGTTTCAAGGTTTCGAGGACTTTTATTTGTCGTTTGGGTTTTAGTATTGGTTTCTTCATCATTTGCTTCTTCCAGTTTAACAGATAATACTATAAGCTTGGGTTATATAAAAGCCGGGTCCAGTGAAGTTGGTGCGATTTCATGGCAGCCGGATTTTAGGTTGGGGATGTGGGGAGTTGGTTTGGATATCAATATTCCAGTCGGAAATAACAAACCCGAAGGTTATGACACAGTCGTTTTTCGTTATGCTGAATTCAATGATGGTATGAAGGGGCTCCGTTATGGATTGCTGGATGGATATACTTGGGGACATGGCCTTTTGATGAAGAACTATTCCTCAAGAAATGCTGGGCCTATTGCGCAAAATAATAACCAGACGGCGTTTAAGGGATATTTTAATGCAGAGAGGGTAGGTATTGAGTTTTTTACAACTTGGTCGCATCTTTACGGTCTTCGTTTAACAGAAAGAGCCCATCAAATGTTAATTTTAGGCCAATCTTATATATCAGATGCGGATGGTGTTTCTGTTAAAAATACTGATGGGACGACGACAACTTATCCTTCTGTTTCGGGGCTTGCAATTGATGCCTCGGTTCCACTTCCCATGAATTTTATAGGATATACAGAGACCGCAGCACTTATGACGTCGGGGAATTCTGCAATTGGTTCAACTATTGGCATAAACTGGGGATTTAACGCTCTTGCTTTTGCGGCATTATTTGACGTGGGATATAGGGTTAACGGTAAAAATTTTGTACCTGGATACTTTAACGGTGGGTATGAAACAAATCCTATAAATTTAATATCTTATGAAGCTTCAAGCAAAGAGAAAAATGGGTACATAGCGGAGCTTAATTTATTATTTTCAACTTTACTTCAGACGGATGTTATATATGAATATTACAATGGAAGTGATGCTGTTTTAAATGGAAAGGCATCTGCAAAATACGACAAGTATACCGCTTCCGCATATTTTGAACAGCCAAAGTTTACCGATTTCAGGTCTCTTAATCTTGAGCAGGGGGCAATTATAGGTATGACAGTTGGATATGATATAAATGATAACATGACATTATTTGCACATTATAAAAAAGCTTATGATCCTAATGTGGGTCAAGTTATAGAGAGTCAATATTACGAAGTTAAACTGGGGTTTTAAATATTCCTCCTGACTTTCTCCTAGCAAAAAGCATTTTTCAATAATTATTGTCATTAAGCCAAAAAAACGCTGTGCAGTAAAAATTTTGTGATACATAAAATAATGACTTTGTGAATTTTCCATCCTGGATTTCTCTGCCCTCACCCAATCTTGAAATAGTTTGAGAACTGGTAGGCATTTCACCCTCTCCCAGAGGGAGAGGGGCAATTTTAAGCTATAATTTAAATTAGATTTATTTTAAAAGCAGAAAAAAATTATGAAAGAAATAAAACGAAATTTCGCAAGAATATTAAGAAAAGATCAAACAAAGGCTGAAAAGATTATTTGGGAACTTTTACGCAATAGGAAATTTATGGATTTGAAATTTAGAAGACAGCATGTAATAGAAGGATTTGTTCTTGATTTTTATTGCCATGAATTAAGGCTTGGCCTTGAAATTGATGGAAGTGTCCATTTGAAGAAGAAAGAGTATGATGCTTTAAGGCAAAATATAATAGAAAAAGTTTTCTTTTGTCTGAATGTTGGGTGAGGGCTGTTGTCTGTGATACATAAAAGAGAAAGTCAGAAAAAAGACGGACAGGATATCAGCAGTTGGCCGGGAAAATAGCCCATTACAAAAAAGCAAATAATCTTATCAATAGTCAAAATTGTCACGTAATTTAAAATTTTTCTTTCCATTCATTAAGCAATTTTGCCAATTCTTCTTATGTAGAACAATACTAGAAAATTGCTGTGAATTAACCCCGATCATTCATGGTGAACTCAAAAATCAACCCCGATTATGATACTCGGGGTTTATATCATCGCGCCAAAATCTATAACAATCGAGCTGTTTTTTGAATTGGTATTGTTTATGATCCATGCAGTATTTAAGGTAAATACTGGAAGGGCAATTTTAGCGCCTAAAGTTGTAAGAGAAGCATCAACCCCTGAAGCAATTCCTGCCCTGAGCGCGACAGTCCCCAACATTAAAGGATATTCTATCCCAAAATGCGTATTTGAGCCTATATTCTTCATTTCATAATCAGCCGCTACAAGAAGGGCCACCCCAGGAATTTTGGCTGAAATACCCGCCGCATAAGAAGGATTAATGGAGGCAGTTGTAGCCCCAAGATCCTGTACAGGCCCATATGTATATGTTTGGCTTGTGGCATCAGCCGTAACTGTTTGAGATTTAGAAGCAGTCGTAACAGTTTCAAAAAGGTCTCTCGCCACAATTCCCGCGGATAGAGAAGTTACAAATGGGACATCAAAAGTAGTAAGAGCCCCTATATCGGCGCCAAAACCTGATCTTGTATTCCATTGTTGAGAACCGGAAAGAGTAGTAGTTGAAAATGCAAGAGAACCATCAATGCCGCCAATATATTTAAGATTGGCGCCAAAACTCAGATCCGGAAGAACAGAAAATGAATAAGTTTTCCCAAAAGTTAAAACCCCATTATAATTTCCTGTTGCAGAGCCATTTGCATCCAAACTGTTAGACGGCTTACTAAAAGACAAAGCTGTTGTGGGGATAACAGACAATCCAATCTTATTGATATTGGCTCCAAGCAATCCAACGATGGTCCCATTTACATCCAGCTTATTGGCATAATTATCCGAAATAAACTTAGCAGGGTCGGCAGCTGCGGTATATGAGGCCAAAAGTTTATCAAGGCCGTCATAAGAAGCCCCCAAAGAGCCCTGAAAACCTGCATTTCCAGCCTTCATAAGGCCTGCAGGATTATAATAAGAAGAAAATAAATCATAAGATATGGCAACTCCCGCGCCACCCATACCAGAAGATCTAGCTCCTAAAAGCATTTGTCCAAATGAAGCAGAAGAAAATAGTACAACAATTACTAAAGCAATCACCAGAAATTTTTCCATGAAAGCACCTCCAAGATATTTTATACTATCAAAGCGCTTTGGAAAAAGCAACTTTTCTCTTTTTCCAGAACCAACCCTTCTCCTTCTGATACTCTGACAACCCTAGATTTCCCCCTTACCAAATCCTCCCCAATATCTTCAAGCCATTTTATACAACAAAAAGAAGAAGGCTCCGGTCTTGGGCTTGCTATTGTGAAAAAAATACAGATGGGCATGGGGGGAAGGTCAGAGTAGAGAGCACTTTGGAAAAAGGAAGTAAGTTCGTAGCCAAAACTCTCTCCAAGAAAAAAAATGCGCGGGTTTCAAGAAACCCCAACATTAGGATTTGGTAATTATACAGCTACATATTCTGCAAATGATACAGACTCTGGAATCGGGATATGATCTTCAATAAGACCACTTATGTGCATTTCAATTGCTTCATGTATATTTTGTTCTGCCTCCTCACGAGTAGAACCTGTCGCTATGCATCCTGACAAATCAGGCGAGTAAGCTGAATAATTACCATTAGCTTTTTCAATAACAACAAGAAAACGATTCATAATTAGTTTACTCCTTTTTTTCTTTCAATCCAGATTGTTTCAAAATACTGTTTAGCGTCCCGGGAGCTAAATCATGACTAGGATGCCCCGCTATTGTTACTCTCCCTAGCTTCTCTGGATGTTTATATTGCTGATGGCTTCCTTTGATCCTAACTAAATACCATCCATCATCCTCAATCATTTTTATAACATCACGAACTTTCATCTTTATTATTATATTTTATCATTTTTACTACCCATAAAACAATAATTTTTTTAAGGACATCAGATCATCAGAATAAAATGGCAGCTCTCCCTCAGGGAGAGGATGACTGCCTAAAAAGTTGCTCTTGCCAAAGGATTTGGGTGAGGGCTTGCCCGAGGGCTCGGGCATCAAAATTCCCCTTGCCAAAATCTTCGAGCCTTTCTACACCACAAAAGAAGATCGGGTAGGATTGGGGTTGGCTATTGTCAAAAAGATTATTGAAGGGCATAATGGGAGGATTGAAGTTGAAAGTGAGGAAGGGAGAGTCACAAGGTTTGTGGTAATTTTATAGCTTTTCTCTCTCTTTCTCTATGATATAATTATTAAATAAAATTTTTTAAAGAAAAGGGGGCTGTTTTCATGGCTGAAACCAAAATGAGAATTACAATTAACCCTAAAATATTGGCCGGTAAACCAATTATTAACGGAACAAGGGTTCCTATTCATGCTATTTTGGGTTCCTTGGCGGCAGGAATGGAATACAAAGAAGTTATTAAAGAATATGGGATTGAATTTGAAGATATATTGGCCTGCTTAAATTATGCCGTAGACGTAGTCTCTTCAGAAGAAGCCTATACTTTGGCAAAAGGCAAATAGTTTGGTGAAATTTCTTATAGACGCAAATCTTCCTTATTCCAGTAAAATCTTACTAGAAAGCATGGGGTTTGATGCTTCACACGTAAAAGATGTTGGGCTGACAAATGCTTTAGACGATGAAATCTTTCTTTTCGCCCAAAAAAATGAATGCATAATAATAACAAGAGATTTGGATTTTTCAAACATAATAAAATTTGTTCCTGGCAAATATTATGGAATAATTGTTATGAGAGTTTCTTATGTATTAAATTCAGAACAAATTAATAACGTTTTAAAAGAATTTTTTGAAAAAGTGGATTTAGGCGAAATCAAAAAAGCTTTAGTTATTTTAGAAGGTGAAAGATATAGACTTAGAAAAGGTTTATAATTTTTTCTCACCCCACAACCAAACCCACAACTCAAAAACTCCCTCTTGCCAAACATTCCCCCTCGGTCTATGCTTAAAAGTAACGAGAGTCATTAAATGATTATAACTCAATTGACACAATGCCAAGCGGTGGGACATGCGGGGAGTTAACCCCGATTATTCATAGACGAACAGAATTCTAGCAAAGTGTTGGAAGTTTCCTCAGGTATGAACCCCGATTTCCTAATCGGGGTGAATAATCGGGGTTAAATCATAACAGGGTACCCTGCTACTATCTAACAGCTAAAGTAGCCCCATTTTTTCCCATAATTCTTTATTATTTTCTTTTGTTTTAGCGATAAGAGAGAGAACTGTCTCCTTATTCATTCCTTCAGTTATACCTTCAATATCTTTTACGGAATCACTTTTTGGAATTGTTAAGATTTGTAAAAACTTTGTCGCTTTAACTGCTCCTAAATTTTTATACAAAATATTCAAGCCTTCCTCAACCACTTCATCCCTAAAATTATAACTCATCAAAATTTCACCTCCATGAGAGATACAAAGTCAACAGGATTCAATATTATACATTTAGTAAATTTCTCGAGATGTTTTTTCTTTTTTATAATTTCATCATCACATGTCAAAAAATACTCACAATTTGAGGCCGATGCCATAGACAAATGCAAAATATCCATATAATCGCTCATTATATTTTCTTCCCAAATAGTATCCGCCAATTCTATCGTAGAATTTTCAAGTTTAATGGCATTAGCCGAAGCCGCAAGCACCAAAGACTCTACCGCATCTTTTTTGTACATATTTTTTATGAGAAAAATTTCTGTTAAGTTTGCCTCTGACGCCAAAATCTCAACCAAGCCGGCTTGAGCCCAAATAAAAATCTTATTAGCAGCCATAGCTTCTTTTAAGATTCTTTCTTGAGACAAATCATCAAATGGTCTGCAAAAAACATTAGTATTCAAGCACAACCTCATATAATTTAATTTTACCATACCAAACAAAGAAATTCCGCCTTAACCCAAACCCTGAAATCAAATCCATCTCCCCTTACCAAATCTTCCCCAATATCTTCAAGCCATTTTATACAACTTTACCCCGATTATTCGCCCCAACTATGATAATCGGGGTAAAGAAGAAGGCTCGGGTCTTGGGCTTGCTATTGTGAAAAAGATTATAGATGGGCATGGGGGAAAGGTTGGAGTAGCAAGCACTGTAAGCAAAGGGACTATGTTTGTCATAAAACTTTAGGTGAAACTGCTATATTTCTCGTCACTTTCCACTTCCAACTGACGACTTTTGCTACAAATTTTGATTTCTGCGCTCTGCTTACCACTGTCTAATTTGCGGTATGAAAATTGCTGGGGAACAGCATAGAGTATCAGATCATCAGAATATCAGAAGGAGAAGGTCAGATTATCAGAGTATCAGAAAAAAATATTGCTAAGGAGATATGAAAAATAATGAAAAAAGAAATAACAAATCAGGATTGGAAAAACATAAAACCGTCTCATGAAAAATTGTGGGTATGGCAAAAAGCTAATAATTTACATTTGAACATTTATAAAATATGCAAAACTCTACCTCTCACTGAAAAATACAATTTAAGATATCAAATTGAAAGATCATCAAAATCTGTCAAGGATAATATTGCCGAAGGCAATGAAAGCTATTACTTTAAAGACAAAATGAAAGCTTTTTATATAGCAAGGAAAGAAGCAAGTGAAACTCAAAATCACTTAAGAGACTTTGAAAGTAAAAAATATCTGGCTTCCACTCAATGCCAAGAAATGATTGATATATACGAAGAAATCAAAAGAGGCATTAACGGCTTAATTAAAAGAACCAGATACAAACAAGATGTTTTTAATAATAAAGGGTCAAAAAATTTAACATAAATTGGGTTTTAATCCATACCTTCTGATAATCTGATCCTCTGAACTCTCCTTCTGATGCTCTGGTATCCTGATACTCTTAAACTCCCCCTTGCCAAACCCTCCCCTTCAGTCTATGCTTAAAAGTAACGAGAGTCATTAAATGAGCATTTATTCAATTCCAGCATTGTTAACATCTTTTTTCACATTAGGATTGGGTTTTATTGTATTTTTAAAAAATCAGCACTCTCCAATCAACAAACTTTTTGCTTTATTGTGCTTTGAAACTCTTTATTGGCAAATATGCTGGTTTATCTCCTACTTTTTCAACAACCCATTAGCAAGAGAACTCATTGTCCGCATTGCTTTTTCGGTTATTGTTTTTATACCATTTACTTATTATCACTTCACAATTGTTTTTCTTAATATAAAATCACAAAAAGTAAAAATATTTTTTTCTTACCTTTTTGGTGCCATCTTTCTTCTTTTGATATGGACATCAAATATATTTATTGCCGGTTATAGAGATTTTTGGTGGGGTTATTACCCAAAAGCTGGAGGTTTTTTTGCAATATATTTAGTCGGGGTTTTCTTTTTTATGTTTGAAGCTCTTAGATTAATTAAAAACGCTTTAAAAATCAGCACAAACAGTATAAATAAGAACAAAATAAAATATATTGCTATAACTTTATTTTTATATTTCTTTGCAACAACTGAATATGCCATAGATTATGGGGTTCCGCTTTATCCAATAGCTACTTTTTTATTCACAGCAGGATGGGCTATCGTCGCCTACGCCATCCTCCGCCACCGTCTCATGGACATTACCGTCATCATCCGCAAAGGCGTTGTTTATCCGATTATTGTTGCCATATTAACCGGCGCATATTTGAGCGTTCTCTTTGTTTTGGGCGAAATGTTCCATGTTCTTTCGCAATTCAGTTTCTTTGTCATATCAATATTTTCAATTTTTGCATTAGCCCTTATCTTCCAACCCCTAAAATCAAAACTCCAGCGCTACATCGACAAAACCTTCTTTCATGAAAAGTATCTTCTTGAAAAGTCCCTCAAAGAATTTGCAGAAGCTTCAACAACGATAATTGACCTAAACGAGCTTCTTTCATTTATCACAAAGTCGCTAAAAAACTCCCTTTCCGCAAAACATATACAAATCCTTCTCCTGAACAAAGAAAAGAGTGAACCCCGATTTCCTAATCGGGGTGAATACAAATCATATGCGGCATTTCCCTCCCCTATCATCACATCTATAAGTGATAATTTTTTTATCGTACAAGAATTACTAAACAAAAATCAGATCGTTTCTCTTGATGATCTTGAGCAAGGTAAAAAAGAGAACCTCGTCTCTGAACTCAAAAAGCTTGAATCTCATCTCGCAATGCCGCTTATTTTCAAAGGCTCTTTGATAGGAATCATCCTTGCAGGAGCAAAAGATAACATGTGGTCTTACAGTTTCGAGGAACTATACCTTTTATCAACTCTCCTCCCACACCTTTCAATCGCAATTGAAAATGCAAGACTTACACAGGAGAGACTTGAGACTCAAAAGCAACTTCTTCAAACAGACAAATTGAAATCTCTTGGCACTATCGCCGCAGGTATTGCTCATGAGATCAAAAATCCGCTTACTGCGCTAAGTGGATTTGTAAAAATTGCTGAAGAAAGATATTTAGATAAAGACGCTCAATTTTTCAAAGATTTTAACGAGGTCGTCCCCGAACAAATTGAAAGAATCAAGCGGATGGCGGAAGGTCTCTCCCGTTACGGCAAAGAATCGTCCAGCGAGAAGAAGCTTGTTAATGTCAATAACACTATTGAGAAAGTTTTGAGGCTTTTTGAGGGGACTTGTGATAGGAAAAAGATTAAAATCGTTAAGCAATTGGTTTCTCTTGAAGAAATTCCTCTCATTAAGGCTAATGAAGAAGAATTGGAGCAGGTCTTTACTAATCTGATACTCAACGCAATTGATGCTATGCAGGGCGGTGGGACTCTCACAATTACAACCTCCACGAAAGCTAAATTCAATGTCGAGATTTCCATCTCCGACACAGGAACCGGTATTCCAGCCGACAAACTTACAAATATCTTCAAGCCGTTTTATACAACTAAAGAAGAAGGCTCGGGTCTTGGGCTTGCTATTGTGAAAAAAATTATAGATGGGCATGGGGGAAAGGTTGGCGTAGAGAGCACTTTGGGAAAAGGAAGTAAGTTTGTGGTAAGTTTGTAGAGGGAACCCTCACCCGAGTCTCTCGAGGGTTTGGTCGAGGGCTTGATCCCGCACATTTTTTTGTGCGAAAAAGCTTGATTGGGGCAAAAAAGCATATATAATTATAAAAACAAAGGGGTTGATGCGAATTGTCTGAAAAATTTGGAAATAAATCAACAAAAGAAATCTTGCCAAAAACATCATTAAGAAAGAATTTTGATAAAGAAAGTATTTTCAAAAAAAATTCTTTTTTAAGCGATTCTCTCGGAATTCCTCTTCAATATATTAATTCTTTTTCATCTAATCCGGAAGAATTCAAAGGGAATGTAGAAAATCTAATCGGCGTGGCTCAAATACCAATTGGTCTTGCAGGCCCCTTAAAAGTAAATGGACAATATGCTTGTGGCGACTATCTCATTCCTCTTGCAACAACAGAAGGCGCTCTGGTTTTAAGTTATGATATGGGATCAAAACTAACAAATCTTGCAGGCGGAATTAATACGAAAATTTTATCTAACTGCATTCACATAAGCCCATTTTTTATAGTTGAAAAAGATCAAGATGAGCAAAAAGTACTGGAGATGCTAACAATAAATTGGAGAGAAATTGTTGAGCTCGCACAATCAACAAGTAAGCACTTAAATCTATTAGAAATAAAGACTGAAAATATAGGCAAATTTTTAGTAACAAAATTTATTTATCAAACAGGAGATGCGCAAGGATTAAATATGATAAATAATGCAACGTATATAGTATGTGAAGAAATTAAAAAAAAGACAGGAGTATCTTATTTTTTAAGGTCACATTATAGTGGAGTAAAACATTATTCCATATTAAATCATAAAACAGGATATGGAAGAAAAGTCGTAGCAAGCATTACCATACCAGAAAAACTTATAAAAAGGTTACATGTTACACCCACGCAAATGAATTACTTTTTTAATGCATGCACAAAAATTGGACACAATGCAGGAGTACAAGCAGTAAATGTCCATGCAGCGAATGCAATTACAGCAATTTTTATAGCCTGTGGGCAAGATGTAGCAGACATTAGTTCCTCCCATGTGTGTTCCACATATTGCGAACTAATGAATAATGGAAAAGATTTATTCATACAATCAACATTGTATAATTTACTTGTTGCAACAATAGGAGGAGGAACGGGGCTTCCAACACAAAAAGAATGTCTAGAAATTATGGGTTGTTATGGAACAGGAAAAGCCAACAAATTAGCAGAAATCATAGCAGCTTGCGTCCTTGCAGGAGAAATAACAACAGCTTCCGCTGTAATAAATGGAACATATGTTAGTATTCATAATAAATATGGCAGAAATAAGCCAAAATAATAAGGGGAATTCTTAAAAAATGGGACTATTTCTTTCTTCTTCTATAATCTTTTTATCTATAATAGTGTTTTTAATAGGTTTTATTGGAATAATTAAAGACAAAAAAAATCCTATATACTTATCATGGTTTGCTTTTTGTACAACTGTTTTTTTATGGAGTTTTGGTTTAGGGATATTAACAATCACGCCAAATATTAATACTGCAAACATCTTTTATTTTGTACATTATTTGGGAGCAATTTCAATTCCAATTACATTCTTGTATTTTATACATAAATACATACTACAAACAAAAAACTTAACTCTTGATATAGGGATATTGGCGATTTTTACTGTTTTTCAGTATTTTCTTTTTATAGCAGGAGAACTATGTGCACCTCTAACTCAAAAATGGCAATTTACATTTTATACTAATCCATCTACATATTATTTGTTTTTTGTAGGTTATTTTTTTGTAGTAGTACTTTATTGCTTTTGCCTAATACTAAAAAAACTCTTTACACTTCAAGGCAAAGAAAAAACAAAAACAATTTATTTTCTTACTGCAACCGCTTTTGGTTATACAGGAGGATCAACGGCTTTCATTCTTGTTTTCGATAAGTTTCATCCTATCTTTGGTACTATTCCACCCTATGGAATTTATCTTTTTATGTTTTTTCCTATTTTAACCACATACGCCATCACCAAACATGATCTCATGAACATAAACGTCATTATCAACCGTACAACCGCATGGATCATAACAATCTTTTTCTTCGGCGGCATTTATGCAGCCCTATTCTCGCTGCACTTGTCTGTTGTATCCATAAAACATCCGTGGCTTATCCTTGTCTGGTCACTCCCTTACGGTGTATTAGTCGGAGAAACATTCCAACGCGTCAGACTCTTTATCCAGACAACAGGTGAACGAAAATTTATTCGAGGTCACTACGATTCCGATTCTCTCATTAAGGAGCTGACCGAAAAACTGATCCCCGCAGTCACAATATCAGAGGCGGCAAAATTATTAAAAGATAAATTAAAAAAGACCCTGGAAATTGATAACATCTGTATTTATGTAAGCGAAGAAAAAAAAGACGGAACCCCCCAAAGTTATACCGCAACCGAAGAAGATACCCTCCCCAAAATAGAAGCAAATCACCCCTTTATACAACAAATAAGCCCTATCCCCATATTTTTAAAGACTCTTCCTTCAAACATAAAAGAGAGTATAAAGGATTTTGAGCACCTGACAAAAGGAGAACTCCTAATCCCGCTCTTCTCTTCTGATCACCTGGAAGCCTTTCTAATAATAGGCAAAAAAGCATCCGAAAATTCTTACGATTCAAAAGATATCACTTTATTTGAAACCATCATGAATCATATGCTTGTTGTATTTGACCGCATACGGCCATACGAAGAAGTAAAAGAAAAATTTGAAACAACAGAAAGAAAGCTTATGGAATCAGAAAAGATGTTAAACAGGTCAACAAGGCTCGCCTCGCTTGGGACATTAACGGCAGGAGTCACGCACGAAATAAGAAATCCTCTTGCGGTAATAAGGCTCGGTATCAGCAAACTACCCGCGGAAGCTAGAAGCATAGACTATCTTAAAGAATTTAAAGAAAAATATATAAAGCATGTAGACAGAATAGAAAACATTGTCGATAAAATGTTACACCTCTCAAAGGAAAAAGAACGAACAGAAATGGGGGTCGACCTTAATAAATTGATAGAAGACTATCTGATAGAATTTATTCCGACATTGGGGAAGGTAACCGTAATTAAAGATTTAAAACCTATCCCTCAAATAATAGGGATCGCCGATGATCTGCATCAGGTCTTAACCAACTTTGTAGATAACGCTCTCCACGCTATGCCTGACGGCGGAACATTGACAATTAAAACCTATACAACAACAGAAGATCATATTCAAAGAGTGGCGGTGGAAATAAGCGATACCGGAATCGGAATCGCGGAAAAAAACATTGAAAAGATATTTGATCCGTTTTTCAGCACCAGACATGAAGGAACAGGATTGGGGCTCTCAATCAGTCATAAAATCATCGAAACCCACAAAGGAAAAATTGAAGTTCAAAGCCAAGAGGGAAAAGGAACAACATTTAAAATAATCTTCCCGTCAGCTTAACCCCGATTATTCCCCCCTATTAGGATAATCGAGGTTCACGCCATAATCAATAACTAACAAATTGTCAAACATTACTTACGGTATGAATAATCGGGGTTAATAACAGTTATAGAAAAATCTACTTTAAAAACCCTCGCTCCCTCCCCTTCTGTTCAACTTCTTCCCACATTTTACAATATTCCGCGCGTCCTTTCATAACCCTGTCAAGAGCGGCGAAAAGCTCATCTTCCTTAACAGGCTTTCTTAAATATTCAAGTTTTCTGGGAGTATTCTCCCATTTCTCCTTGTCTTCCCACGCGCTTAAAATAACTACGGGTATATAGTCTCTCCCCTGGCTTAATTCACTCCCTAAAGGATATTGCTCTTCTCTTATTTTCCATAATTTATTTAAAAATTGCATCCCATCCATTTCAGGCATTTTAATATCTAAAATAATACAATTTATCCTGTTTTTGGGGATTCCCAAAAGCCAATTATGCTGATCAATCTTATTTAACGCCTCTTTTGCCGAATAAACAACTGTAACATCATATTTCCCCGTACTCTTTATAAGATCGGCAATATCATCTGCTAAATCTTTTTCATCGTCAACAACCATTATCAATGGCTTAAACATTTTATCTTACCACTCCTTTTTCCCCTTTTTATATCCTAGCCCAATCTATGGGAAAAAATCTCCGATAAAGCCTTTTATAAAAAACATCAATCGCCTTTATCCATCCAAACATTATCCCCAAAACCAGGGATATAAGTAGAATAACCGGAGAGAATAAAATTGACGTAAAAACAAAGCTTGAAGGAGAAGAAAGTTTAGGCTCCAAAGGATCAATATCCCCAGCATCTCTTCTCTTCAAATATTCCTGGTATCTTAATTCCTGACATATATAATTCTCATTCAAGTTCTGGAAAAAAAAGACCGCATACCCTATGGGACCTACGATCGCACCATATAACATACATAGAGGAATCCATACAGGCGAAGTTATCGTCACAATAATACCAAAAAGAATCTTTTTTAAGAAAATATCTCCCAAATTATTCTCCAAATGAATAAAAGTGTTTTGTTGCAGTATTTTCTCATATGAATTAGTTGAAATCAAGCCTAAAATTTGTTAGAACTAAAGGGGAGTTGAATTTTGAAATTCAGACCTGCTATTAAAAAAGATTATCAAACAATCATAACAATCCTTAAAGATGTTGATGAAGATTATAAAGATCAAACTCTAGACAATTTCTATGTCGCGGAAGAAAAAGGCCAAATAGCAGGAGTTGTCAAATTAAAAAATTACGATAACTTCTTTTTTTTGAGTTCGCTTGCCGTCTCCCAAAACCACCAAAAAAGGGGGATCGCGTCGTTTATACTAAAAGAGTTAATCAAAAAATCAGATAAATCGATCTATCTTTATACAATAATCCCCGAATTTTTTAAAAAATTCGGTTTTAAAATTACAAAACAAAAATCATTCCTACCTTCAAAAAATTCATTGGAATGTGAAAATTGTTTTCCTGGAAAATGTGTCTGTATGGTAAAAGAGGGGACTGTTGCATAATGACAGTTTTTGCGATTTGTCATCCCCGCGAAAGCGGAGATCCATCTTAACCCCGATTATTATAATCGGGGTTGTTTTCTGAGAAATAGATTCCCGTTTTCACGGGAATGACCATTTGCAACAGTCCCACAGGCTAAACCTTTTAACGACCCGACAACCCGTTTAATGGATTAAAGCCTTTCCCAATAAACTCCAAACCTATCTCCCTATAATTATAGGCAAAAGATCTGCATATAGCATCATCTTCTCCGTGAGTTATTCGATCAAATTGAGGATAAAAGGCATGAACCAATTCATGCCTTAATAGGCCAACAGAATCAAAATAAAAAGCTAAAACCTCTTTATCAAAAAAACCCCTGTCAATAATAGGATAAATATATTTTAATGTGTCTAACATAGAATCAAGATATTCTTTGCGATATATGATACGTCCCCCTGCTCCACGGGCATCAGCCCTGTCATCAGGATCGGAGTAAACCGAAATTTTAACAACATGGGCTAATCCCAAAGCAGAAAGCATTTTTCTGGCATCTTCTATATACCGCCTCTGTTCCTGCGACAGATCACCGTCACTTACAAAATCTATTCCCTTTATTTCAGCTCTCTCAACCAAAGACAAGTCACTTCTTAGGGCATCAACAGCCCTCAACATCTGATCTTTTATGTGTTGGCCAACCAGGGAGTTATCAACTACAACTTCTATTTTTTCATCTTTCGAATTCCCTGCCAAACGAAAAACTTCAGATTTTAAATCATGCAATGATATCCTTTTGCCATCTCTATCTTCAACTTCTATTAAACTAAGAAGTACTATTAAGTCATTCTCCCTCTCTCCAACATACTTTCTATAGTCAACACTTAATAGCTCCCCTCTATTTATAGCCTCGGCATCATCACAAACATCTTTTGGTATATTAAGTTCCATTTTTAAATTATAAAAATAGTCATAAGGGACCCCTGAAACAGGAATCCCTTTCAACAGGTAGTCTTCTATCATTTTAGCGGCTCTCAGATAAGCTTCTACCCTCTCGCCAACATTCTTACTCTCCATTACAGCCCCACGCCCCCTCGTTAATTCAACATCCTCTCCCCACTCAAATACCGCATTATCTCTCTTTAGTATCCTAGGAATAAAAACCGAATCCTCATCATCATTTATCCACAATCCGGGAGCTTGAAGCTGGCGACTGTCAGGTATGCTAAGAGTAGAAATTGAAAAGGTTCCAAGCCCTTCAAGAGATACACTCTTTCTATCCAAAATCTCTTCACATACAGGTTGGTTATTAAATATCACTGTTATCCCTCGGACTAATCCTACATATTTTTCAGCCTTCCTTTTTAGCGCCATGTCTTTTAACAAAGCTTTACGCTTAAGCGCAACAACCCCGAGAGAAGATACAGCTCCCATATCTTTTGCAACCTCAATCCATGTACCTTGAAAATTACCGTCTACCATTCTGTAACTTTCCACTTCTATCTTTTTTAATTTTCTATCTTCCCCTCTGACACATTTAAAATCAATCTCAATTATCGTCCCCTTTCCTACGGAAGTTTTGACCCTTACAAAATCGGCTTCGGCAAAATTGGTTTTAAACCCTATCCCGTTTTTACCTATGTTTTTAACAATTTCTTCTCCAAGCTCCGCAATAACCGCTTCTTTGTTCTTGTCTTCAATGTTTAAAAAGGACTTGTTTGCTTTAAGAGGTGTCATACCACTGCCAAAATCCCTATATTCGGTAACATGATAAATGTGCCCGCTTTTCTCCTGCAAAGATGTCTCTATTTCAATCTTTTCACTCTGCGCATCCATTGCATTTTGAGTATTTTCCCTTATCTCTATAGCAGGAGCCAATTCTTGCCCTAAAGCGGTAGAGACAAGCCGTTTATTTAAGACTTTTATTGCTTGAGGTTCTAATCTTGAAAATTCCTCAAGCAGTCTCTGATGCTCTGCTTCCCCCTTCTCCCACCAGCCCGCATGCACCCTTGACGCCCAGGTATAAAAAGACAAGTCGTGACTGCGTGCAACTTCTCTTATCCCTTTCCCGCTTACAATGCTGGGCTCAAAATCTTTAAGCTTTGCTCCACTGCCAAAATCTTCTTCCCTAAAATATTTCACCCATATTTTATGATCCTCCTCGGTCAAAAGACGTACGTTTCCATTAACTACACTACGATAAAAATGATATCCATCATTAAAGAACTTAACAATATCAGTTATCTCCTGAATTTTAAAAAGATCAAACATATCATCCCATCGTTTTATTACTCTCTTAAATAAAGCCACATCTATCTCTTTCATTTCGTTCCAAATTTTTTCAACAAAACATAAATACAGCTCTTTATCTGTAAACTTCATATTTTTAACACGATTTTCGATCTTCTTTACCAGATCATCTCCTAACGCTCTCACAGCATCAGCCCCAACATACCCAAAGATCGGCAGATAAACCCCTTGAACATGATCACCTCTTATAACTCTGCGTAATTGAGAATCACCCCTCTTTACCTGTAATTTATAGTCTGCAGAAGAACTTGCCCAAGCCGTGCCCGCAGAAAACGTCTCAGGTAAAATCAAATCCACATCGCCAATATCAGCTGGCCCAAACTCAAACAACCCTTCTTTTGTAGCCCAGAGAAATGCGATTAACCCGCAATCTCTGTCTGTTAATATTTCATAAACTCTATAGGAAATAGCCTCGGGTACATTTATCTTTCCAAATTTAAGGTTGTCATGTGAGTAATCTATTACAGAATTAATAGATATCATTCCTGAAAAACTCTGGTCGCCTGAAGAAACAGCCAAACTTTTTTCTCTTTGTTTTCTTGCACTTCCGGCAGAAAAAACTTTTAGCTTTTCCATAAAAAATCCTCTTTCTGAGGAAGGAACCTTGCTTTTCATTAATTCGTATACATCACTTCTGGCAGAAACAACATACAATCTCCCCTCTCTCTCTTCTATGCCAACAATAGAAGCTCCTCCTCCGGCAGAAGCACAAACAATCCTTTCTAATTGTTCAACCTGTTCCACTCCATATTTTAAAATCAATTTTCCCCGAGGTCTGCCAATATCATCATAAAGATCAGGAGACATAACCCCTTGAGTCTTTCTGATCATCCCAAAATAATTTATTTCCGAAGAAGCAAATGGCATCTTATCAAAAAGCAAATCCATCAGGGAGATATACCCAAATCCTCTCTGCCTCGCTTCTTGAGCTCTTTTTTTTAATTTCTCTAAAACTATGGCAGCTTCCTCTCTAGTCCTCTTCCCTCCAGACATCAAAGAATCCAAATAAAGATCATTAACACTTCTAAGTTTTAAACGTGATCCGCCAGATCCTTCTTTTTTTACTTCCAAAACATCGGATTCAATATCTTCTCTTAATCCATAGGCAACATCGATATCTCCGTGTTTTCTCTTTCCCCTTACATCACTATTAAAAAAATGATCGAACATAAAAGGGTTATTAGCATATCGAACATTCAGTATTCTGTTGTTTTGAACATCTTCATATATAATGGGGTTATTTCCAAAATCTCCGACCCAAACTGTAACCCCCCTCCCTTTATAAACTTTATTATCAGCTCTGGCCAATCCCCCTTTGTCAGGATCAAAAGAAAATAATCTATCATCAAGATAAATCTTTTTTACTCCATCTTTAATTTTCAAAAACCTAAACGCCCCACGGTTAGGGACAAAAACAACCCCTTCTTTTAGCTCTCCCGTATAAAAAATTGCTTGGCGCACCATTGCTGACAAGTCAAATCCATCTTCACAAGTTATTTTATCCATTGCCGCCATAAGGGTATTAAGTTTCGCCCACTTTTTATCCCCATCCTCTGTTAAAATCTTCTCAATTAATTTACCAACTCTTGCAAGCTCTTCCCTGCCAAAAACAACCCTGTCTGAAGATTTGGGCCTTCTAAGTCCTGTCCCCATCTCAATTGCGATATCGACTCCGTTTAAAACCTCAACTTCAATCCCCTGCATTTCAACCCCCCACAATAGGATACTAACCCTCCTTTTTTGTGAACCCTCCTTTTCCGCTGTCTCGCTATCCCCTTTTTGATCTTTAAATGAATAAAGATTTAAAGGGAGCCTTTGGTCATCATAAGAGGGTTCCTGCTCTCCGTCAGAAGCACCTATCATTAAATAATTTTTGACTAAATTCTCAGCCGTCATCCCACGCCCATTATCATAGATTGAAAATCCTTTATCAGTAATCGTTACTTCCACCCTGCCTTCAACCCTTTCTATCCCGCATCCAAGCTCTTCTATATTTTCTAAAGGATTTATTAACCGTCCGTTTAAATAAATCGCAACACCTCTTACAAAGATGAATTGCCTTTCGATATATTGCTCAAAACTTCTTACTTCCCCTGCAGTCAATCGTTTGTTAACCTCTATTTTTGTCCCGCTTTTACAAGGAAAATCATCAGCCTCTTCCAGCTCAGATGTAACATCAGAATTATCTCCCGCTACACCATAACAATTTATTCTGCGAGCCTGCCCTTCCTTGGTCTTCGTAGTGAGTCGCATCGAAGCTTTCTCATCTCCGGCTATCAACCTGAACATCTGCAGGCGTCCCTCCCCATTTCTTCCGATCCCCTTCCCATTCATAATTCCCTCCATTAAAACCTCAATCGCATTTACAATCCCTTCGCTTAAAGCCTGAGATGGATCAGCGCTCTGTCTGTGGATCAGTGGCTCCATACGTTCAGGAGCAAGAGCATACCCATTCTTTCTCTGAACTCTTTCAAGCGCAGAAACAAGTTTCCCAGGTTTAAATAACTTGGCACACTTCTTTTCTGAATAACCGGCACAGGTAATTGCAAAAGAGGCCAATAAGCCAAAGGGGAATCGCCTTGGCTTCTTAGTAAAAATTCCAGCCAAAGAAGAGGAGAAAATTCTATTATTTTTTACTGTTCCTGGAGCTAAAATCATAGTATTATTTTCTACATATATATCGGAAAAAATGGCTTAAAATTGCAACATCCCTTGAATCCAGACGTTTAACAAGTTAAAATGACCCTATAAATATGATTCCAAATTATCCGCAATTCAAACCAATTTTGATTGAAGATATAGAGATAATCAAAAAACATTTAGCTTTATTTTCTCGTAAAATCTGCGAACTCAATTTGGCAAATTTGATGGTCTGGCAAGACTTCGACAGGCCTCAGTTTACAATTATAAATGATAATTTATGCATACTTGTAAACAACTTAAATGAAAAGCCATATTTTCTGGAACCTTTGGGCAATAACAAGCTTGAAGAAACTGTCAATATATGCCTAAAACATGTAGATAAATTATCCCGTGTATCAGAAAGCTTTATATCTCTTATCCCCCAACACAAATACAATATAAAATGTTTAAGATCACAGGGAGATTATATTTACGAAACAGAAACACTGGCAAACCTTAAAGGGAAAAAATACGACGGCAAAAGAAATCACATTAAAAGGTTTATCCGTAAATTTCCAGAGTATAATTATGTAAAAATGGATGCCGGATTACAAGAACAAGCATTGGATCTTTTTGAACAATGGTTTGAAGCAAAAGAAAAAGTAAAGTCTTTTCATAAGCTTTCTTATCTCTCCCAAAGAAAGGCATTAGAAATGGCCTTCTCCCATTTTAAAAAATTAGATCTGGACGGCGGCGCGCTTATGACAAATGAAGGGATGAAAGGTTTTATGATTAGCAGCCCTCTGTCAAACAATATGACTTCAATCCATTTTTCATACACAGATGTTACTGTCCAGGGGAGCTCTCAAATTCTTTTATGGGAAGGATGCAATAAAACCTTTAACAAATATAAATATATTAATTTGGAACAAGATGTAGGGATATCTGGGCTTAGAAAATCAAAACTCTCCTACCATCCTCTTAAATTAGAAAGAAAGTTCGAAATTACAGCTAAAAATTAAAGAACTCTTGTTACAGATCCATTAGCAGAACCGCTGTAAGTCATGGCTCCATTCTCCATATGATTTACATCAGGAATCAAGTATCTAAGCTCAAATCCCGCGTTAAATCCGCCTAATGCCCATGAAATTCCGGCTTCCGCCTGCACGCCTGTCGTTTGGGTGGACACCCCGCCAGAGGAGATCATATTATAGCTGACGCCGGCGCCAAGATAAGGCTTTAAATTTAGAATCTGCTGACTGTAAATCAAATCAACCGTCACAGGAGTATAAGTTGTTTGAACTCCGTTCTGGTTGTAGGTTGTTGTCTGGACAGCTCCCCGCAAAGACCAGTTTTCAGTTATTTTGTAATCGGCCGCAACTCCATACATAATTGAAGATTGCCCATTTGAAGGCGTATAAAGGCCGGCATTTGCCGAAATGGTTAAATTGCCCAACCCAACAGCGAAAGATGGAACAGAAAGTAAACAGATTGCAGCAAAAATAATAAATACAGAATAAATTTTTTTCATGTAAACCTCCAGCGTTGTAATTTCGCCCATGATTTTAACACCTAAAATCGGCTTTAGCAATGGTATAATTTTAAAAAATGATTGTATTAATTGAATTTGAGAAAAAGCCTATCCTTTTTGACAATCCTACAGAGATTATCTCCTGTTCAAACATTGCAGATGTCCCTTTGTGTTTTGACAAAATAGAAAAAGCTTTGAAATCAGGCTATTTTCTGGCAGGGTTTTTGTCTTATGAAGCAGGATATGCTTTTGAGCCTTGCCTGCAGGATAAACAAGAATATCATTTCCCCTTAATCCACTTTGGAGTATATAAGAAACCTCATTCTCAGCGCGTAACAGACCCTTCATGGTCAAGCTCAAAGAAAGAAAATCAGAAAGAAAAAATCCTGCAATTCAGAAAAAACATTTCAAAAGCAGAGTATTTCAAAGATATAGAAGTAATCCGTTCTTATATTGCCAAAGGCGATGTCTATCAAATTACTTACTGCTTAAAATCAAGCTTCAGCTTTACAGGCAAACCTTTTTCTCTATACAAACAATTACTAAAAGAACAGCCTGTCCCCTATCCCTCTTATATAGAAACAGAAGATTTCAAGATTTTATCTTTGTCTCCAGAATTATTCATAAAAAAACAAGGAGAGAAAATCCTTACAAAGCCGATGAAAGGGACATGGCCGAGGGAAAATCTTTTTTCTAGCCTGTTTGGCGGCTTAAGACTTAAATATGATAAAAAGAATCGGGCTGAAAATATAATGATTTGCGATCTTTTGAGAAATGATTTAGGAAGAATCGGGGTAGATATAAAAGCTCTATCTCTTTTTGAAGTTGCAAAATATAAAACTCTATTTCAAATGACCTCGACAGTAACGGGAAAAATCGATCCCAAAATCCCAGTTTTTGACATATTCAAAGCTCTCCACCCTTCCGGCTCCGTAACAGGAGCTCCAAAAATCCGTGCGATAGAGATCATCCGTAAGCTTGAAAGAGAGGAAAGGAAAATTTATACAGGGGCGATCGGCTATATCACGCCTGAAAGAGATATGTTTTTTAATATTCCGATAAGAACCCTTTTAATCCAAGGATCAAAAGGAGAGCTTGGAATCGGAGGAGGAATCGTCTGGGATTCAACCCCTCAAGGCGAATATGATGAGTGCAAGTGGAAGTCGAAGTTTTTGACTATGGTTTAGAGATTTCCAAATCCTTGCAAATCTTCTTGGCTAAAAAATCATGAATTTCATTGTGTCTGGTCAACCGTCAGTTAGTGAGTTCGTTCTTTATATTTTAAATTAAATTCTCAGGATTTTTAATGGAGACTTTACCTTTAACAAGCTTTAGCCTTTCATTGTCTAAACTTACAAGTAAAGATCCGTTTTCTTTGGCAGTTTGAACAATTAATGCGTCCATCCCACGGACGCCTGTTAAAATCGCAAGCTCATTTGTTATTTTATCTAAATTTTGAAGGAGATCATGCTTTGTTTGTGTCATTACCTACCGCCTCCTACTAAACCATATTTTTCTAAGTGATATTATACCAGTTGAGCGGTGTTTAAAAAAGCAATTTTTAATATCCAATCTTTCGACAAGCCTCGATTACCTCGGGGCAAGCTCAAAACAAGTTTTCCAACCGTAAGTTCGCGATTTGATTCTAAGATAAGTTCAATTTGCCTTTTTATCATACTTCTATTTTACGACATATTATAGAGCAGTCAGCATGTTATACGGCTATGAGATAGGGGTCAACAGCTACTCTGTATACATTTCGCGAGTTGCTATATCAAAAAATATGCTAAAATAATTTTATGAGCGGGTGTGCCTTATGAATCCAATTGTTGATCAAACACCTAAGGAGAAAGATAATATGCCAAATAAAAAATATTCTGAAGTTGAAAGTTATTTTAAAGAACATTTTTTTGATGAATTCAAAAATATAAAAGGAGTTGAAGAAAAAAAAGACAAGCAAGATAATGTTAAAAAGATCGAAACCCTTTTTAATGTGCAATTACCCCCCGATTTAAAAGCATTTATTCAATTTATTGATAAATATGATTTTTCTAAAGCAAAAACACCGAGTCCTATACAATTTTGGGATTTTAACCAATTTCCCATCCCAAGCCAGCAAACTAATATTTTTGAAAACATATTGGAAAACAAATTATATCTAATAATGGCTTTTACAAATTCAATTTTTATCGGGTCTGACATAAGTGGCAACACATACTTCGCGACAGTTGACAAGAAATTCTCGGAAATTATAGTTTATTCGCCAGAATCAGATGAAATAAGATTTGTTGCAGATTCAATCCAATCTTTTTTATATCTTAATCACTTAGAAATGCTTTTAGATGCTGGTTTAAAAGGAAAAAACATACAATATGAAAACATACAAAGAAAAGATATTGAAAACTTAGATTTTATTAAAGATATAAAAAACAAATTTAATCTTATATCAAAAAATGTCAACCTTAAAGATAAAAACCTAGATATAATAACAGATATCGACGAAAGCTTGCCTTTTATATCTGGAATAAATCCAAAATGTCTTCCAAAATCAAACATTGTAGATTTATATAAACGCTCCAGATGGATCATAAATTTCCTACAAGACCCATCATCCTTAGAAGATGAAAATTTGTCTATACAAAAAAAATACATCTTTAATAAAGAGATGCAAAACTCTTCTAACGCCGATTTAGTAACTATAAAAATATACTGGCTATGGAGATTATACTTATTAGACGAATATGAAGAATTTAAGAAGTTAATGCTAAAAACAAAAAAAGACAAAGCTATCATAGTTAGTCACACAGCTTTATTTTTAGAAAAACTAGCAGAAAATGATTCCCCAGAAAATCCCAACAATTTCGCCGCTTTCAAGGAAAAATCTACCTGGAAAAACAAAAAGAATCTTATGGGCATATTTCAAAAACAAACAGAAAAGGCTTTTTTTAGTACAGAAAAAGACAAACAAAACCAACAAACCTGGGATCGGCTATGTTATGAATATTATAAACAACAAAATTGGGAAAAAATGTTAGAGGCAAGCTTAAAATCCTTAGATATCAATCCAAATGGATATTATGCATGGAGACAAAAGGGAATAGCTTATATAGGATTAAAAATGTATGAAGAAGCATTAGTCGCTCTTGATACTGCCATAGGCTATGCTAAAGAACTTTATCCAAAGCGCATCAGCAAGGAAGATTTTATAGGTCCGTTTTTAAATAAACTCGATGTGCTTGCTGAATTAAAAAACAAAAAAGAGATATTCCCTCTACTTAAAAAAGTATTCAAGTTCAGCCCTTACTATAAAGATGAGGTGAAAAAAGAAAAAAGCTTTAAGTATCTTCGCGAAACAAAAGAATTTCAAGAAATAACAAAATAATGCTAAAACAACATTATGAATCGTCTGGGATTCTACCCCTCAGGGGGAATATGATGAGTGTAAGTGGAAGTCGAAGTTTTTGACTATGGTTTAGAGATTTCCAAATCCTTGCAAATCTTGCAAATCTTCTTGGCTAAAAAACTCACCTGAAATTTCAAAAAAAAAAACCGATATATACGTAAGACAATTATGGGGAGAGAGGGGAGAGAAATGTATCTGTTGGGAAAAAGGCAGTTTGACTAGGATTGATCAATTTGTATAGAGATTAAATTGTGTTAAAGCTAAGGAGTAATTATTATGAATGTAAATACATATGTAGCCATCAGCAGCTTAAGGATTCGTTCTGCAGATGAAAATGTAAATGTAACAAGTATTATAAGACAAAGATTGACAGGTTCTCCTTACAAATTCAGACCAAAAGATACTATAGAAAAATTAGACACAATTCGCAGTATGCGGCAACAATCATGTGTAGTAGATGTGGAGCCAGCAATGAGTGATTATGGTATCTCTAGTAGTGCGGAAGAGATAGAACTTCCATCTATGGTTTCTATTGCAGATGATCTTCAATTTATGGGCCCCGTTAAAGTTAAATTATTTAAACAAGTCATGGGAACATATAAACCCCAAGGAACCGATAATGACGCAAATCAATTGACCTTACTTCTTGACGATCCTTCAAAAGAAGGAGAAATATTACACCATGTAAGCTTAATTGAGGCCAAAGAATTTGCTGAACGATTATATCATATAAAAGGCACTTACTTTAGAATTGCAACTGAAAATGAAATTTTAACCGCCAAGCGGGTTGATCAAACCTTAACTAATAGCTTGCGATCTTTTCCAATTTGGACTGAAGATATCTATCCTCCAATAGAAGGTGAAAGTGGAAATGCTACTCCAAACTTTGTGATACTTTTGGACACAAACCAGTTTAGCGGAAAAGCAGAGGATCGGATCGCTAGCATTTGCCTTGTTATGGATCAATCCAATTGTTGAACAAATATCACAGGGCGAATATGATGAGTGTAAGTGGAAGTCGAAGTTTTTAGCTAAAAGCGCCTAACAACAAAAGTATTGAAAGGCGCTTAACATATTTTAACCCCGATTATTCACCCCGATTAGGATAATCGGGGTTCACGTCAGAATCAATAACCAACAAATTGTCAAACATTACTCGAGTATGAATAATCGGGGTTAATATCTTATTAACGCAAATTTTGTTTTTTTGTTTTCTCCGTTTGATCATCACGAGGAACCTCTTCAACTGAAACCAACGGGATATAAAGAGTCCCTATACTTTCGTAAGGGTCAGGTGAAAGAGTAGGAGTAACCATCGCGCAAATTGCCTGCAATTCAACTTCAGTATCCCGAGGACTTAGGGTTATTTCTGAGGCAAAGTATGTCCCGCCATTATTAAGAGTATCCAGATCGCCTAAATTGCCACTAAAAATTTTCTGGCATGAACAGTTATCAATTTCGCCCTTTTCATCAAATGATGGTATCCCAAAACAAAATTGGTACTCACCTCCGCCCATTTCACTTTTTGCCAAGGTGAAGTTAAGCTTAACTTCTTTAAAATCACTAAAATTAAAAATTTGTGGGCTTCGATATAAAGAGCCAAAAATTGATGAGTAAGGCAAAGTATCAGAAAACCCGTCTGCTGTATATTCAAAATAAGCATTTTCTCCATCTATATGCACTGCAGGATAGCAATCTCCCGGCCCACTCCCATTACATATGGGCTCTTCAAAATCATCAACCCACAAAGGAACAGGAACAGGGGTCGGAGAAGGCTCCAAAGGAGTTGGAGAAGAAACAGGGGAAGGAGTAACAAATACTGGAGTTGCAAATGGAGTGGGATAATAAGGAGTTGGAGAAGGACTTGGAAATGATTCTGTAGGGGTTGGTGTTGGTTGTGGCGATGGTGTTTGTACCGGAGTAATAGATGGAACAGGACACATGGTCGGAGTTGGGGTAGACGAAGAGGTTGGAGCTTGTGTTGCAGCAGGTGTTTGAACTGGAGTTTTTTCTGTAGCAGAAGTCGGAGATGCAGTCTCATCGTCTAATTCTTCAGGACTCGGACACCCACTGCAACTAAAAACTCCGGCAACTTTTATAGGCTTTAAATACACGCTCAAATCAGTTTGAACCGGTGAAAAACCAATATTTCCAACATTCATAATTGTCCCTCCTCTATAATTTTAACCCCTCTTGATTTCAACCTCATTATGCTTTCATCTAACACCGTCATTAAATCGGGTGGTACATTTGGCTTTTTCCCCTTGATGAAACGCTATAACTCCACGGAAGAAATCCCTTCCAATATGCGGCCTTCGTGTAACAGCTTCAACCATAAATAAAAACCTCCTCGCAAATAATTGAAAAATCCACTGATTTCATTATGGTCTATCTTCAGCATGTTTTTTAAAAAATTTCACTCAAAAAAATAGTTCCCCCGATGATTCATAGACGAACAGAATTCTAGCAGAGTGTTGAAAATTTTCCCAGGTATGAACCCCGATTTCCTAATCGGGGTGAATAATCGGGGTTCATTATGTCTGAGAATAGTTGAGGTTTTACGATTAACTCCGTCTTAGGGCGTGGTGGGAAAAATCATGATATAATTTATTTACCCCGATTAATCACAACGGAGCCAATGGTAGATAGACTGTTGAAATTTTTCTCAAATATGAATAATCGGGCTTTATAGATATGTCATCAAAAAATATCCATTCAAAAAAATACGACATTATAGTAATTGGGGCCGGTCATGCCGGGATTGAAGCAGCTTTAGCCTCTGCCCGTTTAGGATGCCAAACGCTTATTCTGACAATAAACCTAGATACCATAGGCCTTATGTCCTGCAACCCGGCAATTGGTGGACCGGCAAAAAGCCAACTGGTAAAAGAAATTGATGCCCTGGGAGGGCAAATCGGGATTTCCGCCGATTTGACATTTCTACAAATGAAAACATTAAATACCACTAAAGGAGATGCTGTACACAGCCTGCGAGCTCAATCCGACCGCGACCTCTATCATCTTGTGATGAAAAACATCCTGGAAGAAGAAAAAAACCTTGACCTTAAACAGGATATTGTAGATGAAATACTTGCAAGAAATGGAAAGATAGAAGGAGTTAAAACCGCTCTAGGTATTATCTATGAAAGTAAAACAGTAATTATAACTACCGGAACTTTTTTAAACGGTGTCATCCATACAGGAATGAACCACCAGGAAGCGGGAAGATCGGGAGAACTTCCCGCAAAAAAACTTTCTGAAAGCTTAAAAAAAATCGGATTAAAACTTGGAAGATTAAAAACAGGAACTCCTCCAAGACTTAATAAAAGATCTATAGATTTTTCTAAAATGAAAGTACAACCGGGAGATGAGCCTCCTAAAATGTTTTCCTTTGTTTGGGAATATAAACAATATGGCCTAGAAGTCCCGAAAAATCCACAACAACAGCTTCCCCAAATCCCATGCTATTTAACATGGACAACATCAAAAACACACGAAATAATTCGGAACAATTTAAACAGGTCGCCTTTATATCAAGGGAAAATTAAAGGGATCGGCCCTAGATACTGTCCTTCAATTGAAGATAAGGTTGTCCGTTTTGCTGAAAAAGAGAAACATCAATGTTTTATAGAGCCAACTGGAAGAAATACAATGGAAATTTATCCTCAAGGGTTAAATACAAGCCTCCCTGCAGACGTACAACTAGAAATGTTGCAATCAATGCCCGGATTAGAAAACGTAGAAATACTAAGGCCCGGGTATGCTGTGGAATATGATTATATTCCCACATCACAGTTAAAATATTCCCTGGAAACAAAAAAAATAGACGGGCTTTTTTGCGCAGGACAAATAAACGGAACATCCGGATATGAAGAGGCTGCAGCTCTTGGCATAATTGCAGGAATTAATGCCGCAAAGAAAATTAAAAACAAGCCCCCCCTTATTATTCGAAGAGATGAAGGATATATCGGAACATTAATTGATGATCTGATAACAAAAGAGATAGATGAGCCTTATAGAATGCTAACGGCACGGTCAGAATATCGTTTACTTCTAAGGCAAGATAATGCGGATTTACGATTAACAGAAAAAGGGTACAATATCGGCTTAATATCAAAAGACCGTTACAATGCTTTTCTAGTAAAGAAGGATGCTATTGAAAAAGAAAATCTTATATCAGAAGAAGTTAAAAATCAGATTGAAATATCAAAAAAATATCAGGGTTATATAAAAAGACAAATTGAGCATGCAGAAAAACTGAAAAGACTGGAAGGAAAGAAAATCCCTGACTTAATTGACTATCATTCAATAACAACCTTATCTAAAGAAGCAAGATTAAAATTATCAGAAAAAAAGCCATTGACATTGGGCCAAGCTTCAAGAATAGGAGGAGTATCCCCCGCTGATATTTCTGTATTAATGGTGTACTTAGAAATTATTCGAAGAAAAAATACTCCCTCTTCCTAACAGCGCCAAAATATACTACAAACAAAAAGGCACAAGCAAAAAATGCCTGTGCCTTTTCAGATAAACAACTATAACCTTATCCACACATCAAAAAACTATCACATGCCTTCACTTTCAGAAGAAGAAAGACCAAATTCAAGTGAATCTATATTAAAATCAACAGCTCCGTCTTCTTGATTCGCAACTACAATTAATTGCATTTTATTCAATCCGCTAGATCCACCAGTCAGGTTGGGATCAAAAATTCCATTCCCTCTGCCTGTATTGGCAAATTCAGTAAAAGGCATAGACACATGCTTCCAGCCTTTCCAATCAATTGTCAATTCATAGCTCCATAAATCATCTTCTGTAGGCTTCCATGCTTTGTCAACTTCGATCTCATCATTTCCGTTATCATCATCGTATAGTTCAATCTTTAAAAGACCAGAACCCTCTCCGTTACCATAAACATTCATTTCAAGAGAATTATATTTGGTGGCATCTATCCCCAAAACGGTTCCCATTCCGCCAACATACCAATTCTTTGCTGTCCCAACAATATTTAAAGAATATTCTCCAACTTCGATATTATTCTGGGGCAACATTGAGTTAGAAACCACCGTAGGAATGATATTATCAAACACAAACCATTCCGGTCCTTCATTGTAATTCCCATCTGCAAACCCATCGATTAAATAAGGGTAAGAAGCTTTAGAGGAACTATTTGAAGATTTATTCTCTCCAAAACCATACGATACAGCAGACAAAACAAAAATCAATACAAAAAGAATAATAAGCTTTCTCACTGTTTTCACCTCCTCCATCTGTTTATCTAAATAGTAATAAATAAATTTCACGTAAAAACAACTACCCCTTAACCGCCCCTGCGGTAAGACCTTTAACAATATGTTTTTGCAACAAAAAGAAAAGAATCATAACAGGAACAGTCGCAACGGTTGCAGCAGCCATTATCAGATCAAATCTGTTTTGATAATTCCCCACAAAGTTTCTAATTCCCACAGGGATTGTCATTGTATCTGCTGATGTCAAAACCCAAGCAAAAATAAGCTCATCCCAAGCTGTAAGAAAGATATAAATACCTGTCGCTATAATTCCAGGGATTGCAAGGGGTAAAACCACATGCCAAAAAACCTGAAGGGGAGAACAACCATCTATTCGGGCAGCCTCTTCAAGCTCTATCGGAATCGCAGCAAAAAATCCTCTCAAAATCCAAACAGAAAAAGGTATAAAAAATATAGAATACATAAAAATTATCCCATAAAATGTCCCTTTTATAGGAATTCCAGTCATATCTGAAATTTTAACAAAATTAGAATAAATAGGTATCAAAAACATAATGCCCGGAACCATTTGTGTTGCTAGAATTGCGACAGAAATCCATCGGGCTCCGGGAAAATCAAACCTGGACAAAGCATACGCGGCCATTGTAGCAAAAATCATGGCAAAAAACATTGATATCCCACAAATTATAAAAGAATTTCTAAGATACAAACCGAAATCAACATTCTTCCACATATCAACATAGTTAACCCAGGAAACAACCAAATGCCCGGGGTTTGCTGCAGCTGTTGCCGTTATTTTTTTAGCCCCATAAGAATATTCAGACAAACGTCCATAAGTAGACCCCAAGTAAAGCTTATCCCCGCTTCTATCAAAAACAATAACTTCTGAAGGGGTAAAAGATGAATCAGTTATTACCGTTCCACCTTGTTTTATTTGGCGAAATAAAGACTCTTTAGCAAAAATCTTTTTAAAATCGACGCCGGCTTTATATTCCACTAAACCTCTGTTTGTCCCGATATAAATACTCTCCCCAATAACATTTAAACCATAAACAGCATTTGGATAAACATTTTTTACGATCTCTCCCTTCTTTATATTAAAAAGGAAAGCACCGCTATTCCCCGCAATAATTATTTCATCGCCAAGTCTTGAAAATTGCGCCATCCTTTCCACTCCTAGAGGAAGATGCTTTATCACAGAAAAAGATCTTACGATTTGACCACTTTTTCTATTTACTTCGATAAGCCCTGTATCAAGACCAACAAACAAACTATTGCCAACTGCTAAAACAGATTGAATCTGAGAGGGTGAAAACATGTTTTTAACTGTATAAACTTTAGAAATTTTTTCTGTTTTTTTATTAAACTCGACAACCTGCTCATACCCTTTATACTTCATTGTAAAATAAATATTGTTGCCATTTGAATGAAGAGTCGTAGGCCCAACCTTAGCCTTATCAAAGCTGGGGAGGCGGAGATCAAACTCCTTTTTTGTTTTTAAATTATTTTTATCATATCTTAATAATCCGTGATTTGCTGAAGAGACCCAAATATAATCTTTATCAACCAAAAAGTCTGTTGACATAGTTTGAGCGCTTACATGCCCTTTAGAATTTAATGTTTTTCTGTCAAGATTATTAATGCCCCCATCTGAGGTTAAAACCCAAAGGGTTTTTCCCTCAACTTTTATATCAACAACATTGTTATGAGCATGGGATAATGGAATTTTACCAACAAGGATATCTGTGTTTTCTTTCAATGATGTATAAATCATCCAACAAATAGGAAAAAGAGTAAAAACAAGGATCACCAACATCACAAAATGGATCAGGTAATCTTTTATTCTTTTTTTTGCATAATATGATATATTAATCACTGTTGTCCTCTTTTTCTTTTTGTTGTAACTACATATTTTTTATAATCAAATAAGTTTTATATTCATCGACTTTCTTCTTCAATTTTTCTATAAAAATAGAACCAAACATTCACAATAAGAATCATAGTTATCATAAGCAAAACTGAGGTCGCGGCCCCTGAACCAAAATTCCATTGCATAAACGAATTTCTAAAAATGTTCGTCATCAATAAATCCCCCCACTCACCGGGAAATCCGGCGCCAAAACCAAACATCATTATTACTATATTAAAGCTGTATACATTAAATATCAATCCAAATAGTATTAAAATGGACCATACCGGCCTTAACAGAGGAAAAGTAATCATCCAAAACTTTCTCCATCCGGAAGCTCCGTCTATATCAGCTGCCTCATAAAGCTCTTCCGGAATACTTTGCATCCCAGCCAAAAGGAGAAGCATGGAAAACGGCCAGTATCTCCAAATTGTAGGAACAATAATCGCCCAAATTGTATTTGGCCCTATTAACCAAAAAGGCTTGTCCGGCAACAAATGCAAGATATCGACAAGTATTATATTAATTATTCCGACACTTCGCTGCCACATAAACCCCCACAATAAACCTGTAACATAGGTAGGGACAACCCACGGAAACAAAAAGAGAGTTCTAATCATCCCTTTCCCCCTGAATTCTCTGTTAACCATTAACGCAACCAGCATTCCAAGAAAAACTGTCCCGAAAGTGACAACAAGGGTGTAAATAAAAGTATTTCTAGCGGCGTCAAACAAGCCTATTCGTATAGGGCTTTTAAAATTTAACAAAACATCATAATAATTTTTAAGTCCTATAAAAGGGGCCCCTACATATTGATCAAGAGTGAATTGATTAAGTTTAAGAAACGACATCCAAATTCCCTGCAGAATAGGAGTCAAATGCAAAGCTACCATTCCTATAACAGTAGGAAGCACAAAAAAATAAGCAAAGCGGTACTTTTTAAATTTATACCATTTTTTTTGGAGCCAATTACGTATCAATTTTGTCCCAATCCCTTCAAATTATAAATTGATAACCTTTAATTCTATGTTAAATTCTACACTAATTAGAAAACTCTAGCAAGAAGCAATACAATATCACATCAAATTTGATCTTGACAATTAACAAGTTTTATTGATAATATAACATTTGTCCGAACTACTTATTATGCTAGGAAAAGTATAAGGTTGAATGTCTAAAATTCTAAGGAGGAAAAATAATGGCAAGAGAAAAGTTTGAAAGAAAAAAACCGCACTTGAATGTAGGAACAATAGGACATGTTGATCACGGAAAAACAACCCTAACATCAGCTATTACAAATGTTTTAGCGCAAAAGGGATTTGCAAAAGCAAAGAGATTTGATGAAATTGATGCCGCGCCTGAAGAGAAAGCTCGAGGTATTACAATTGCTATTGCTCACGTAGAATATGAAACAGACAAGAGGCATTATGCTCATATCGATTGTCCTGGTCACGCAGATTATGTAAAAAACATGGTCATAGGCGCAGCGCAAATGGATGGAGCTATACTGGTTGTTTCCGCCGCAGATGGAGCTATGCCTCAAACTCGTGAACACATTCTCCTTGCCCGGCAGGTAAACGTACCAAACGTAGTAGTGTTTTTAAACAAATGTGACATGGTTGACGATCCTGAATTAATAGATCTTGTAGAAGTAGAAATCAGAGAATTACTTTCAAAGTACGAATTTCCCGGAGATAAAATTCCAATCATCAGGGGATCAGCTTTAAAAGCCATGGAAAATCCAACAGATCCGGAGGCAGCTAAGTGCATCTTGGAACTAGCAAATGCCTTAGATACTTATCTTCCAGATCCTGAAAGACCTATAGATAAGCCATTTTTGATGCCTGTGGAAGATGTCTTCTCAATTACCGGACGAGGGACAGTAGGAACAGGCCGTATTGAAAGAGGGATAGTAAAAGTGGGAGAAGAAGTAGAAATAATCGGCTTAGGATCACATAAAAAAGTAACTGTTACCGGAGTAGAAATGTTTCGTAAGACACTGGATGAAGGGATGGCAGGAGATAACGTAGGCTTACTCTTAAGAGGAATAGAAAAAGAAGAACTTATGAGAGGGATGGTCGCCGCAAAGCCTGGAACTGTTAAACCACATACAAAATTCAAAGCTCAAGTATACGTATTAAAAAAAGAAGAAGGAGGAAGACATACCCCTTTCTTCCCAGGTTACAAGCCACAATTCTTTATTCGTACAACTGATGTTACCGGAGAAATCGGACTACCAGATAAAGTTGAAATGGTCATGCCTGGAGATAATATAGAAATGTCTGTCTCTTTAATAACAGAGGTTGCCATAGAAGAAGGTATGAGATTTGCTATTCGCGAAGGCGGACATACCGTCGGAGCTGGAGCTGTAACTAAAATTATTGAATAGCCAAGCTGGAATAAAATTTTTATTTATACTCGCTATACTTTCAGTCTTTGTTTTGGCTGGAATAATGGCTTTTGATTTTATCATCAGCAATCAAAAGCTTCCTCCCAATAGTTTTATAGGCGAAGTCAATATTTCCAAGCTTACCAGAAAAGAAGTAGTAGATAAGTTAAATAGAAGTTTTATCTCAGAGGTATTCCCTCATTCTATAGTTCTTTCGGTCAGTTCCGATGAGAGTTTTTCTTTTTTGCCCAGAGAATTAGGGCTTTACTATCTTTCAGAAAAAACAGCAAACAACATTTTTTCGCTCCCTCAAAATACAAATTATTTTCTTAGTTTGCAAAAACGGTTATCCCAGCACTATCATGTTTTTACTCCTTCCCTTTCATTTACACCTTCAAAGACCGAAGCAATCCTTTCCGAATTGGCTCAACAAATAAATGCCCCGGCAATAGATGCAAAAATAGAATTTGATGAAAAGACAGGGGGATACCACATTTATCCAGACAACCCGAGTAGAAAACTAAATGTTGAGAAAACATTAGAAAAATTAAGAAGGGCGTTGTTAAACGGAGGATATATAGTCTCCGCGGAGGTAGAATACTCGTTTGATCAAAAAATAACAGAAGAATCCTTACGTTCAATGCCACCCGTACATAAAATAGCCTCATTTACAACATACTTTGGCTCTCATGATTCTCCAAATAGAATTCACAATATAAAACTTATTGCATCATGGCTTGATGGGAAATTAATAATGCCGGATGGTATCTTTTCGCTAACAGAACAAATAGGAGATTTTTCTCCTCAAAGAGGGTTCAGGCAAGCCTTTGTCATCTCAAATAATGAGCTTGTTCCTGAATATGGGGGAGGAACATGTCAAATTGCCACAACCCTTTATAATGTAGTCTCCCTGGCTGATTTAAAAGTTATTGCCAGGCGTAACCACTCTTTTTATTTTAACATATACCCCTTAGGGAGAGATGCTACAGTCTATCCAGGATCCGCCGACTTTAAGTTCCAAAATGACACAGGGCGTCCGATTCTAATAAAAACTACCGCAACTAATCATAAATTATCTTTTAGCATATACGGGACACCGACGTCAAAAGAGGTAACTTTTTCAAGCCCCGCTATATATATGGCAAGCCATGGAGGGAAATATATTCCGACATCGTATAAAACTATAATTCATTCGGGCGCGCCATTTCGTACCGTCGTAAAACGAACCGTAACAAACAAGGATTCAAAAGAGGTTCTTAAAGAAGAATTCATACGCAGCTATTATAGATTGTATGGAGACGGTGTAAATGTCCCAATCAAAAGAAGAGAACCAATCTAAATCCATTAAGAAAGAAGTTTCCTTATCAGGAATAGGCCTTCATTCCGGGGAAAAAGGTAAAATCAGTTTTTTACCCTCAGAAAAGGGTAAAATCAATTTTATACTTGGAGATAAAGAAATTGAAGCTTCTTCTAATAATGTCACAACAACAAACAGAGGAACAAACCTTGGCGAGATTCAAACAATAGAACATGTCCTGGCAGCTGCCTATGGACTAGGGATAGATTCTTTAGAGATAAAACTTTCGACACCCGAACCCCCTGCAATGGATGGTAGCGCGCTTTTTTTTGTAAAAGCATTGTTAAGCGCCGGCATAAAAATACTTAAAAAGAAAAAAACAATTATAGTAATTAAAAAAACTATTGAAGTAAAAGAGAGAGAAAGTTCTATTAAGGTTATTCCCTACGACGGATTTTGTATAGATTTTGAAGTCGATTTTCCCGCCTTTGGAAAACAACATTTCATTTACAATAAAAACACAGATTTTATAAAGGAGGTTGCTCCCGCAAGAACTTTTGGATATATAGAAGAAGTTGAAATGTTTAAAAAAAACGGAATTGCAAAAGGGGCATCAACCAAAAACGCTCTGGTTCTAAGTAAAAACAGTTATGTTAACAAGCCTAGATTCAAAGATGAAATGGTTCGCCATAAAATCCTAGATTTAATAGGTGATTTAGCGTTATTACAAGCTTATCTAAAGGCAAAAATTATCGCGAAAAAATCAGGGCATAAACTAAATGTACAACTTACAAATCTTATTAGACTAGAAAGTCAAACATAAATCCGCGAAAAATATTATTGCCTGCAATTTTTAGAAGGATATTACGAAAAAATATTATGCATTCCAATCTTACAACCAAAGCAACCTGGGCAGCAAACAAAGGCAACGAACAAAGAATAATGCTCTTAAATAATGGAGCGCGAAATGTCATATTTCCTTATGATTACAACCCCAAATTCCCACAAAAAGTTAAGGGGCTGTATTGGTTTGTTTTAATAAATTATTTACCAAGCTTTATTCCACTCTTGTATGGAGTTCAATTTGATCCAAAATTATGTTTTTCTCCATCAAACATGCCATTATTATCACAAAGAATTGAAAGCGCATCCCCTACTGACGGATATCTTTCCGGCAATGGATCAAGTTCTAATATTTCAAATTCTCAAATCAAAATTTTAGCCTCGAAAATTTTTGGATTGATAGACCCAAATGCCGACCCAACCCGCAGTTATACATTACAAGAAATTGCTGAAGCTTACACAAAAAACCATTCTCAAAAAATTGCCGAAGGAAAGCTACCTCCCCTTTTAACAGAAAAATACTTCTTTTTTAAAAAGTTTGATTTAGAGCTCCTAAAAAAAGCCGTAGACTATTTAGTTTTCCATAAAAGAGTTTACTGGGAAGACTCAAATACGCTTAAGTATTATAATCAGATTGCACATATAAACAGAGCAACCGCAGATTTTTGTGACAATCTATCTTCAATAGAAACCTTTCATGAATTGTTCACAGAATTTAAAGAATCCTTAGAAACAGCTCTTTTCGGCAGGGTTAAAGTCAGTTTGGTTGCGCCTAGAATAAGTGAAAGCGCATCAAGGGCGTCGCTTCAATCTTTAGATTTATTTTCTACGCAAGATTGGGTTAAACTTGACTCAAAACTTATAAACATGATAAGAGATAGTATCAAATTTGAACATCTGCCTCCTTCTTCTATCGATGAAAAAGATAAAATACGCATTATATATCATGAGAAGAAATTTGGTATTACCTGCGAGCTAACTTCCGATGATAGTAGGGGGGTTTTGATAAGCAAAAATACAAATCCAACAGACTTAGAAAAGACTTTATTAGCTTTAGTAGAAAAAGTATTTAATAGAGCAAAAGAAATTTCAGGCAATAAAGCAACTCAAATTCCAACAACATGGCATAAAGAAAAGGAGGCAACTCCTGAAGCAAAAGACACCCTTCAATTAACGCCTGCTAATGTTAGGGCAAAGGCACAGGGCTCAGCCCAATCAAGAATATCAAAGGCTTCGATTCAATTAACGCCATTTCTTGCGGGTAGTTTTTTTAAAATGGTAGAGAGAAGAAATCCACAAGGCAAAAAAGAAGAATTTTGTTTAAATATAATGAGGACCCCTGCCATAGCGCTTGATCCTGTAAAAAAAGAAGAATTAAAAAATAAGATGGTGAAAGCTTTCATTAGAAGTCTTACTCCAGTGACTTGCAAAGAAGGTGAAATTTTTGGAGAGAAATATAATATTGAGTTTATTTCAAAGTATGTTACAGATGCTTATCTAGAATCTGCGGAAAGGTTAGCGCTCCTGATAGATAAGGATGGTGAAATTTTAAGTTTTGCTTCTATGAAAAAGGAGGAGGAAGGAGTTTTTAGGTTTTCCGGAACCGTTGTTGACCCTCGCGTTCAAGGATCGAGGTGGTCTGTTGAACTTAACGAAAGAATGACTGACGAGGTTTCCAGAGAATATAATAGCCTTAGTAATGGAACTATTCGGCTTCTTGCCTTTACTCCTGCAGATAGAATTGTTGGGTCATTGCAGTTTTTAAAAAATATTTACCCCAATGTAAGAACAATGAGATCCCCTACGCAAGAAGAAAGCATCCTTATTGAAAGGTTGCTAAAAAAATATCACAAAAAATTAGGTCAGACTTTAGAATATGACAAGAAATTCTCTGTTTGGAGAGGAATAACAAAAGTTATTTTGGGCGGGCTTGTCTATGACGGGATACGTCTTTATCATAAAGATCCAGCTGTTACAAAATTTTGTGATAATATAAAAAGAGAGAATGGCGATATGATGATTATTACTGGATTGTACACCAAATGGACGAGAAGAGCTTTGATAATAAGACGTTTTTGGAAAAATCATATTGTTGCTCCTTTCCATGGAATAGGTTTTTTCGTATCTCGAAAGTCTTTTTCTTGACACTTAGGCCGCGCCAAGGACGGTGTCAAGGACGGTTGACGCTTTTTCATTAAAACGATATAATTTCAAGCGTGGCCCTTTTTGTAATTTCTAATAGTGTTCTTTTGTTGATTGCGTTAGCACTTAACCTGGGATTGGCTTTATACATTTATTTTAAAAATCCTAAAGATGAACCTTCCCGTGTTTTTAGTTATTTTCTCATCTCTTCTGCTTTATGGACGCTAAGTGTTCTTTTATTTTTAAATGCAAAAACTGCAGATTGGGCTATTTTTTTTAGGAGAATGACTCCCGTAGGATCTGGGATGATAGCGGGCTTAATATTGTACTTTAGCTTTATTTTCCCTAAACAAGAAAGAAAACTTTCAAATACTATTAAAATGGTTTGTCTTTTGCCAGGATTGATTTTTTCTTTATTTTCTTTATTTACCCCTTTAATGATAAGCCAATTATTAATAAAAGATTATAATTATCCGTTTTTAGGTGGTCCAATTTTTGGGCCTCTTTACAGAATTTATAGCGTATATTTTATTGTTTATTTTGTTTTAGGCTTGGGCAATTTATTTTACAAATATTTGAAGTCAGTAGGGATAGAGAAGCTCTAGATTTTTTATATTCTTTTTGGAATTGTATCATCTGGTTTTTTTGGAAGCATAGCTAGTTTAATATTACCACTGATGGGGTTTTCCTCTTTCTTTACAATTGGTCCTCCTTTTACTCTTATTATGGCTTTTTTTATCACATATGCCATTATACATTACAAGCTGTTGAACATAGAAAATTTTTTAATTCGCGGAGTGTTGTTTTTATTCATAATCCTGGCAGTTACTGGTACAATTGTATCTTTTATTCTTGGTTGGGGTAAGTTTTTATTTTCTTTTTATTTGGTTTTGGCAAACCTGGCTTTGGGAAGTATGGTATTGCTAAACAATGTAAAAAACAAGATTAATCTTTCATTTTTTGGAGTAATCTGCGGAGTCATTTTATGGACAATAGGAGTTTATATCTTTTTCTGGCATAATACAGACTTAGATATCCTTTTTACAAGCGGCAAGATAGCATTTCTAGGCGCATCTTTTATTCCGGCTTTCTTATTATTTTTTAGCCTTGTTTTTCCTAAAGAAATAAACCCCATTTCTAAGGTGCAATGGGGACTTATTGTGTTTCCAATTATATTTTTCCCTATATGTGTTTTTAGTAATTTAATTTTAAAAGAAGTAAGTTTTGGGGCTAATGGAATTATGAGAACATATGGATTTATGTATCCGCTATTTTTATTATATTACTTAATATATTTTGGCCTGTTTTTTCATGTTCTTTTTACGAAAGCAAGAAAATTTTCAGGGGTTAACCAAATACAAATTCGCTATGTGGCGTTGGCTTTTGGTTTTTCTGCCCTTATTGCAATTACAACAAATTTAATCCTTCCATCAATGCGAATTACTTACCTTACTTTCCTTGGACCTAATTCTACGATAATTTTGATTGGAATTATCACTTATGCAATCCTTCGCCATCGCTTAATGAGCTTAGAAATAATTATTCAAAAAAGTTTTATTTATGGAATTGCAATGGCAGCTATTATGGCAATTTATGTTATCGCCATAATGTTCTCCGAACAGTTTCTTAGGGGGATTTTGGGATACAATTCCAACCTTGCAATAGGATCGGTAGTAATAATAATTTCTTTTATTGCTATGCCATTTGTTAAATCTCTGCAAGATATAACAGATAAAATATTTTTTAAAACTAAATATGATTACCAAAAAACATTGCGTGACATGAGCCGTAAAATTGCAACCCAAATACGAGTCGAAGATTTAACAGATTTAATAGTATCAACATTTATAAAAACAATGAAAGTCTCGGAAGTATCCTTTTTGCTTTTGGAAAAGGAGCGGGGGAAATACCGTTCCGTTCCATTCAATGGAGATGCAGAAGAAAACAAATACAAATATATTGAGATGGATGCGAACGGACCAATACCTAATTGGCTTCTTATGCGAAACGATATACTTTTTATAGATGAAATAGAAGACGAAATATCAAAACAAAAAGGGTTCCAGTCTAAAGATGAAGAGATATTTTTAAAGAAAACAAGAGATGATATGGCGCGTCTCGGAGGGATTATCTGGATACCGGTAATATCAAAGAATGAGCTGACAGCTATAATATTTTTAGGACAAAAAGCATCAGGCGAAACCTTTACGCTGGAGGATATGGTGCTTCTGATAACGTTGGCAAATCAGGTCGCCGTAGCGCTGGAAAACACAAAACTGTATGAAGAGGTATTAACTGTTAAAAATTATATTCAGGATATTGTAGATGCCATGATATCGGGAGTCCTAACAATTGATGTTTACGGAGAAATAAAAATTTTTAATCCGATGGCGGAAAAAATAACCGGCTTGTCACACAATGATGTTATTGGCAAAAATTTTAAAGAGCTGTTTTTAAACAACGAAATATCAAAAATACTTGAAGCAACTCTTAAAAACAGATGTTTCAACAGTTTTGAATCAAAACTCATGGTTTCTGACCATTTTGTTCCTGTATCGTTAAGTAGCACAATCCTTGTAAACACTCAAGGGAAAAAGATAGGAGCTCTTCTTTCAATAACTGACCTTTCCGAAATTAAAGTTTTGGAAGAAAAGGCAAGACGAGTAGATAAAATTTCAGCGCTTGGAACAATGGCCGCGGGGATGGCCCATGAAATAAAAAACCCGCTCTCTTCTCTAAATGTTTTTTCTCAACTTCTTCCGCAAAGACGCAACGAAAAAGAGTTTATCGATAAATTGATAGAGACAATGCCAAAAGAGATAAAACGTATAAATTCAATAGTCGAAACTTTGATGGGTTTTGTAAAATCAAACTCTCCCAGCTTTACTCATTTAAACATAAAAGAGGTCGTGGAAGATAATGTCAAATATTTCACTGAAAAAGCAAAACTATCTTCCATAGAAATTAATACGCAATATCAAACAAATTTACCTTTAATAACCGCCGACAAAGAACAGTTATCACAAGTCTTCTCAAATTTAATACTTAATGCGATCCAGTCAATTCACAACAAAGGGGAAATAAATATTGACATAAGAGAAGGAAGGAAAATAGAAGGGGTGCTGCAGGATATAATAATAGAAATAAAAGACACAGGACATGGGATTTCACCTGAAAATTTAAAAAAGATTTTTGATCCATTTTTTACAACCAAACACTTAGGAACAGGACTTGGGCTTGCCATAACTCACAGTATAATAGACGGACATAAAGGAAGCATCAATATAGACTCAGAGTTAGGAAAAGGGACATGGGTTAAAATTATCCTGCCCGTTAAACAAGAATCATAAACCCTTGATCCCTCTCTATGACAGATAGGCTAAATTTGATATAATAAAACATATGAATGGAAAAACAATTTCTGAAAAGATCCTTTCAGAACACTCAAAAACCGATGCAAAAGCTAAAGATATAGTAATCGCCAATCTCGATTTTATGATTGGGCAAGACGGCACAAGCGGAGTAGCAATAGATTCCTTCAACAAAATGGGAGCAAACAAAGTCTTTGATCCTTCAAAAATAGCAATAATAATAGATCATAGCTCTCCATCCCCAAACTCAGGAGTATCTGCAATACATAAAAAAATAAGAGATTTTTCAAGGTCTTATGGCATTAAATTATATGATATCGGTTGCGGGGTATGCCACCAAATTACTCCAGAACAAGGACATGTCGTCCCTGGAAATTTAGTAATAGGAGCCGATTCACATACATGCACATATGGGGCTATAAATGTTTTTTCCACAGGAATCGGATCGACAGATTTAGCCGCGGGAATGATTTCAGGCAAACTTTGGTTTAAAGTCCCGGAGACTATAAAAGTTTTATATAACGGTAAAATTCAGAAAGGAATATATTCCAAAGATTTAATACTAAAACTTATTGGAGATATAACGTCAGACGGAGCAACTTATATGGCGCTGGAAATTGGGGGGGACGCTATTTCCGACTTATCAGTAGACGCAAGATTTACTATATCAAACATGGCGATAGAATGCGGAGCAAAAGCAGGGATTATGGAAGCCGACCAAAAAGTTTTAGATTGGGTAAAAAGTAACTCGCCTAAAAAAGCAGAGCCTGTATACGCGGACAAAGATGCCATATACGCAAAAACAATTGAAATTGATGTTGAAAAAATAGAGCCTCAGATTGCAAAGCCACATACAGTAGACAATGTTGTTCCTATATCAAAAATAGGCGATGTTCCAATCCAACAAGGATATATAGGAACTTGCACAAACGGAAGATTGGAAGATTTTCAAGTTGCGGCAAAAATTTTAAAAGATAAAAAAATAAATCCAAGCTGCAGATTAATAATAGCCCCCGCGTCAAAAGATATTCTTTTAGATATGATAAATGACGGGACATATCAAATATTATTAAATGCCGGCGCAATAGCGGTCACTCCAGGCTGTGGCCCATGTGTCGGCACGCACAATGGAGTTCCCTCAGATGGAGAAAACGTGATATCAACCGCAAACAGAAATTTTAAAGGGCGGATGGGGAATGTAAATTCTTTCATCTATCTTGGATCTCCGGCAACGGTAGCAGCCTCTATGATCGAAGGGAAAATATCCGACCCTCGAAAATATCTTTAACCCCAAGAAAGAGAGAAAGAGTTAAGGCTATCCCTTCATCAAGCCCTTTAATGTTATTCTCTCCATTCTCAAGCCCCCTTACATACGACCTCGAAATTCCAAGTTTTTCGGCCAGCTCCGTTTGAGACATTCCCAGGCTCTTCCTTTTTTGTTTTATTAAGCATCCAACAAGAGAAGTTTGGGGAAGATATCTTTTTGCCCTTCTACCGTTAAGTTCCCAATTTCTTACAGAAAAAAATTCAGGGTATTTTTGAGAAAGATAATAAGCCATTTTTGAAAGCGCTCTAACTTCAATTTGTCCGACCCGTTCTCCTGTTATTTTTAGTTCTACCCCAATTTTTTCTCTGGACATAGGTTCATCATATAAATAAAGTCTCGTAAGAATATCTCTTTCTGCAAAAGTTAAAGGAGAGAGAGTAACCCCTTCTCTTACAATTTCATCAATACTCCCCTCTTGAGTCAAACCATAAGAACTTACGCCCCACAAAGATATGTTTTTTAATTTTAATGGGCTCATACCTTTGGAGTCTAAAGACAATTCAACAGAAAATCTCTCTTCCCCTATTTTTTTATACCTGCTTAGCAACCATTCTCCTCCGGCCACCTTACGCTCACTATCGCTTAATTTTTTTCCTTTTTCACGTTCAAGGCTCTTAATCAGTCGTTTAGGCAAAGAATCAATATCAACAACTTCTGCAAGGGCAAGCTCAATTTCTCTCTCCTCAGGTTTATAGCCTAATTCCTTTTCAAGCCTTGTAATAATATTCCCAACCCTCACACGCTCCTCTCTTCTCCATCCCGGCTCATAAGAAATTTTGCCTGTCCTGGTTTTATCCCCTCTATTAACAAGCCTAAAAGCTATCAAATTCAACCGCTCTGCTACATACCCGGAAAACAAAACCCCAAGTTCAGGATTAAATTTATCGATAGAGCGTGGAAAATGTTTATAACTTAACTCTTGCATTAAGTCGTCGCTGTCGGGATTGCCATTTGCAATTCTCTTTATCAACCGGCGATAAAAGTAAACCAACAAATCCCTAGCTTCTTTATTTCCAGCCTTTGCAAGCATAAGAAGAAATGTCTCTTTTTCAAAATCTAAAGGGAAAGGACCCCTTAAATATCCAGACAAACCAAATTCTCTCCTTTTAATGTCAGAAAAAAAATCCAATTGTTTTGAAGTCAGAACATCAGGGTTCTTTACAACATAGGAAGCTTTTTGCGCATAACCAAAATTCCATTCCCGCCAGCAGAGATAATATGTCTCTTTTTTGCCTTTAACATCAACATCTACCAGATAATTTTTACGATAATCTCCCTTATAAAATTCCAACTCTTCGCTGAAACTGACTCTACACAAGGCACCGGGTTCAACGCCAGGAATTAAAAATTTTTCAACTATTCTATGCCTGCTTCTTTCCGCCAATTGAAAGTCGCTCATGCTTAACTCATGTTCAGATAAAAAGAGTCGCCCCTTTTTATCAGCAAACAAAACCATGTCTTCGTTCAGCAATGGTCCTTTACCCAAAATCCAGAGACCAACGGCAAAGCGCATCGCCCTGTCAAGAAAAACAGGTTTTTTAAAAGTTGCAGATGAAGGGACTAAAGAAACAGCGCCAAGCATAAAACTCCTTTTTGACTATTTCTGACATTTTCTGTGTCAATTTTCCTGTATGGGACTGTTGCGAAATGGTCATTCCCGTGAAAACGGGAATCTATTTCTCAGAAAACAAGATAGATCCCCGCTTTCGCGGGGATGACAAATTGCAAAAACTGTCATTTCGCGACAGTCCCTGTATAATATGACTGTTGCATATAATAGTATTCGGTCAAAAAAATAAATAATTTCATTTTTTTATTAATAGAGCAGCTAAAATAAGGCTTGGGCTATCAAAGAGATCAACAGAATAAGGCGCGAATGAAGGGAGCCATTACAAAATACCACAAAAACACATACTGCCCCAGAGATTAACCCCGATTATCCTAATCGGGGTTAATCTGAGACAGTATATCTTAAAATTATGATTCGATAAAGTTACTGCAAAAGTTCGTTATGAATTAGGTCTAAAAGCTTTTTTAGTGCTTCTTTATGTGCTTCTGGTATACTACTAACAAAGGTTTCTACAGTATTTCTAAACAAAGGATTATCCTTAAAGGGCTTTGCAGCCTCAATATCTTCAGGATGAACCGTTTTTGAATTGAATTTCGCCGTCATTACTGTTAGCTTGTCAACATCAGAAAGAGCTTTAAAAATTCCTCCGGGAGAATAGACTAGCTGAGCTTGCGCTAAAATAGCCTCTCTAGCCATATCATCTCTGGCAATTCTATCCCAATAAGCTGGCGATCCCCCAAGTTGTGCCATAGCAAACATTTGCACCTCTTTATCAAGATTAAGTCTTAATAAATTAAACCATATTCTTCGCATCGCTGATACAGGAATCCCAGTTCTTTTTGTTTCTGCTATCTGGTGGCTTCTGCTTGACGTTAGCTCATATACATAGTCACCACCTAACAATTTACCTATGCTCATCTTAAAAATTGATGTCTGCAGTTTTTCTTCCTTCCATTTTGGCAACCCTACAAATTTTAACGTTGCCAATGTATGTGATAATGCATCTTTTACTTGTGTCATTATTTTTTCACCTCCCGTTTGATTTTAGAAGAATAAGTTCCGATTCTCCTATGATGATTCTTTATCACCTCATTCACAAAAAAATTTCAGCTATTATAAAATGAAACCACTTTTGGTTTACTACCAATAAAAGCTATGCTAAAATTTAAAGATCATGAGCATAAAAGGAAAAGCGCGAACAACAAAAACAAAAGACGACATAAATACAGATTATATAATTTCAGGCCGTTATAAATTTAAAATACAAGACCCTTATGAACTTGCCAAACATGTTATGGAAGATTTGGACCCCGATTTTTACAGGCGGATAGAAAAAGGAGATTTTTTAGTCGCCGGAAGAAATTTTGGTTGTGGGTCATCCCGCGAACAGGCTCCGCAGGCTATTAAATACTCAGGATTACAGGCTGTCATTGCAAAATCTTTTGCCAGAATATTTTATAGAAACTGCTTTAATCTGGGACTCCTAGCAATTGAATGTAATACAGATGAAATTGACGAAAATGATGAATTAGAAATAGACCTGAATAATGGCTTAATTAAAAATTCTACAAAAAACAAAGAGATTAAAATTGCCCCTTTGCCAAAAACGATGCAGACGCTACTTCAAGATGGCGGACTTATAGAACATTTTAAAAAACACGGGGGGTTTAAAATTACATGAGCAATTTACTTGCCATATCTCCTTTTGAATGCAACTTAATAACAAAAATTATCTTTGCGTGTATTTTGGGAGGATTTATAGGGTTTTCAAGGGAAAAAGAAGGAAAAGCTGCCGGACTTAGGACTCATATTTTAGTCTGCATAGGAGCAACGATATTTACTATGCTCTCATTCATGGCATTTTCTATGTTTCCAAACGTAGATCCAACCCGCATCGCATCCAATGTACTAATAGGTATAGGTTTTATCGGAGCTGGTACTATCATTAGAAATGCCGGAGGATCTATCTCCGGAATTACTACTGCCGCATCAATATGGATAGCTGCTGCAATTGGGATGTCTATAAGTTTTGAATTATATCATGTTGCAATCTTTACAACCGCTCTAACTTTAATTGTCTTACATTCACTCCATCGTCTTGAAAAAAAATATATACATGACAAAGACAAGCCTTTAAATTAATTAGTATGCCTTTAGAAAAAACAATAATTATCCTAGGCCCAACCGCCACAGGAAAAACAAAATTTTCAATTAAGTTAGCAGAAGAGTCAAACGGAGAGATAATTTCTGCCGATTCGATGCAAGTTTATCGCGGAATGGATATAGGAACAGCAAAACCTCCCCTGGAAGAGAGAAAAAACATCCCTCACCACTTAATAGATATTATAAATCCAGACGAAGAATGGACTGTTTCAGATTTTATAGCAAGCACGAAAAAGATAATCCCTGAAATCATTGTCAGAGGAAAAACGCCCCTTATCGTAGGGGGTACGGGCCTATATTTATGGGCGCTTATTAACGGGTTTTCCTTCCCTATCGTATCCGGAAATGAAAAAATCCGAGAAAACCTAGAAAAACTAACAATAGAAGAGCTCTATACAAAATTAAACTCTGTCGACAAACAGAGCGCCGAAAAAATCCATCAGAACGATCGAAAAAGAATTATACGCGCGCTTGAAGTTTATGAACTGACGGGATCACCAATTACTCAGATGCAAAAAATGAAAAAATCTGACACAACAGAAACAGCAAATATAATAGGGCTTAACCTCTCTCGGGAACAACTTTACGAAAAAATAAATAGGCGAGCAGACAACATGATAAAAAAAGGATTGATTGATGAAGTAGAAGGATTGTTGGCCAAAGGATATTCAAAAAACCTTAGATCATTTCAGGCATTGGGATACAAAGAGGTTGTAGAATATCTGGAAGGAAGATGGACAAAGGAAGAAATGATCGAAGAATTAAAAAAAAGGACCCGAAACTTTGCAAGAAGACAAATGACCTGGTTTAAAAGATTTAAAAATGTTAAATGGGAATCCCCTGAATGAAAGCACATATAATTTCTCTGGGCTGCCCTAAAAATCTTTGCGATACCGAAGTCATCATGGGAGAACTTGTTTGTGCCGGCTACTCAATAACGCAAAATTTAAAAGATGCAGACATAATAGTTATAAATACCTGCGCTTTTCTAAGATCCGCCAGAGACGAATCTTTTGCAATAATTAAAAAGGCAATAAAAAATAAAAAACATAAAGCGAAAATTTATGTGGCTGGTTGCCTGCCAAAAATAAAAAACGAAAAAAACAGGCTCAACAAGCTAAGCAAGCTCAACGGGATAATCAATTCAGATGATATTTTCGACAGCCACTCCCCCCGCATAAAAGCTACAAATCCTTGGACCGCCTACATAAAAATTTCTGAGGGCTGCAATAACAGGTGTTCATATTGTCTAATACCTAAAATTCGAGGACCGCTAAAAAACCGTAAAGTCGCCGACATTCTAAAAGAGACGAGAGAACTCTCAAAAAAAGGAGTAAAAGAAATTATTTTTGTTGCCCAAGACACTTCCGCACATCCAAAATTTGAAGAGATATTAAGAAAAACGGCAAAAATAAAAGATATAAAATGGATTCGTATAATGTACACACACCCCAAACATTTATCAAAAAATCTGATAAAAACCATTGAAAAAGAAGCAAAAATATGTAAATACATAGACTTGCCTATCCAACATATTTGTGATAATATTTTAAAAAAGATGAGGAGAGGAGTCTCCTCTTCTGATGTTCAGGGTTTGATAGAAACCCTACGAAATGAAATAAAGGGCTTAGTTTTAAGAACAAGTTTAATTGTCGGTTTTCCAGGAGAAAAAGAGGGAGAATTCTTAAAACTTGCCGATTTCATAAAAAAAATGCAGTTTGAAAGGTTGGGAATTTTTAAATATAGCAAAGAAGAAGGGACATCTGCAGCAAAATTAAGGGGGCAGATTCCCGAAAAAGTTAAAGAATTTAGGTTTCACAAGTTAATGGCTTTGCAGAACCAAATATCTAAGGGGCTGAATAAAAAATTGATCGGTAAAACATTCGAAGTTTTAATAGAAAAAATCGGTAAAAACTTCTGTATAGGACGAACTTATATGGATGCGCCAGATATAGATGGTTCTGTAAAAATATTTAATCCCAATTTAAAATTGGGCAGGTTCGTTAAAGCTAAAATTGTCAAAGCGTCTGCTTACGATCTTGAAGCCGTTTTAACCTGAATATCCCAAATCTTTTAACTTCGTTTAGAATTGCTTTAATCCCCTTACTTGTAACCTTGTTGTATTTAAACAAATACTACTTGGCATCAGCGTTATTTACAGTGTTGGCTATAACCGATTTTTTTGACGGTTATCTGGCGCGTAAAAACAAAGAAGTGACAAATTTTGGCAAGCTGATGGATCCTATTGCTGATAAAGTTCTTGTCATATCAGCATTGATAATCTTAACAGAAAAGGGGATGGCAGCATCCCTGCCGGTTGTAATAATTTCTGTTAGAGAAATTTTTATAAGTGGATGGAGAGCCCATTTGGGAGCAGAAGGCAAAATAATAGCCGCGGGATTGTCTGGAAAGGCTAAAACAGTTATGCAAGTCTTAGCTGTTTTAATGCTTATGTTAGAAATCCCTTTTGGAAATTTATGCCTATGGATCGCAATGATCCTTTCTGTGTATTCCGGAGTTGAATATATACATCTCCACGCCAAAAAATTTGGTATGGAGCTAAAGTAGATAAAACAATGGAAAGAGAAAATATAAAACCCATAGAGGTTAAACTTGAAGACTTTTATAGTAAAATTTTAAGTTCGTTGGGGAAAATAACAGATTTTGAAATTGCTGAGCTATTAAAAACCAGTCATCAGACAATAGCTACAGCAGAATCTATGACAGGAGGAATGATAGCTGCAAGGCTGACAAACATTCCTGGAAGTTCTGATTATTTTATAGGTGGGGTTATAAGTTATCATGACAGGATAAAAATACAGGAACTGCAAATCCCGCCAAAAATTTTTGCACAAGAAGGGGCTGTAAGCGCAAAGATTGCCACTTTAATGGCCGAAGGAATAAAGCGAAAATTTAAAACAGATATTGGACTTGCAATTACAGGTTGTGCAGGTCCGGATCCGCTACCTCCCGCTCCAGTAGGGTTAGTATATTTATCACTTGTAACAAATGCATCAAGTGAATGCAAAGAGTTAACTCTTGAAAGGACGCGAAGTGAAATAAGGGAGAAAGCAACCCAGGCTGCAATGGGGCTTTTATGGTTTCACTTAGGTGGCGGAACAAAACTTTAGTTAAGGTGCAAAGATAAAAAGTCTTATGCACAAGTAAAAAAAGGAGGAAGTAAAATGTCAAATGAAAAGGCAAAAGCACTGGAGATGGCAATATCTCAAATAGAAAAAAATTTCGGTAAAGGGTCCATCATGAAAATGGGGGAAGCAAGCAAATTGCATGTTGAAGTTATTTCAACAGGCAGCATAGGATTAGATTCAGTGTTAGGGGTTGGAGGTTTTCCGAGGGGAAGGATTATTGAAATTTTCGGGCCTGAGTCAGGAGGAAAAACAACTGTATCGCTACAGGCTATTGGCGCAGCACAAAAACAAGGAGGGACAGCAGCTTTTATAGACGCGGAACATTCCATGGATCCATTATATGCAAAAAAAATAGGCGTAGACACGCAAAACCTTTTGATTTCGCAGCCAGACTATGGAGAACAAGCTCTGGAAATTTGTGAAACATTGGTCAGGTCAAATGCTTTGGATATAATTGTGATCGACTCCGTGGCAGCCTTGGTGCCAAAGGCGGAAGTCGAAGGGGAAATGGGAGATTCTCATATCGGCCTACAAGCGAGGCTTATGTCCCAGGCTCTGCGAAAGCTAACAGCAGTTGTTTCAAAGTCTAAAACTGTCCTTATTTTTATCAACCAATTACGAGAAAAAGTTGGAGTAATGTTTGGAAGTCCGGAAACAACGCCAGGAGGGAGAGCTTTAAAGTTCTATTCATCATTAAGGTTAGATGTTAGGGCTCAGGAAAAAATAAAAGAAGGGGAAAAAATCATTGGAACAAGAGTAAAAATAAAAGTAGTAAAAAATAAAGTTGCCCCTCCGTTCACATCAACATCATTTGTATTAATTCATGGGGAAGGAATTTCTCATGAGGCAGAATTACTTGATATGGGAACTAATTATGACATCGTAGAAAAAAGCGGTTCATGGTACGCATTTGAAGGAGAAAAATTAGGCCAAGGATATGATGCAAGTTTAAAATTTCTAAGTGAACATTCGGCGATTTCCAATAAAATAGAAACAAAAATCCGCCAAAAAATAGAAGAAGCAAAAAAAACAAGCGAAGAAAAACGTTCCGTCGCAACGAGTTCGCGAACAGTTGCAACCAGTTCTCGAAAAGATATAAAAAAAGCAGTTAACCAAGCAACTGCCTAAAAAAAACTAGTTAAAGGAGTGATAAAATAATGGAAACACAATTTTTAATGTATTTAGGCGTACTTATTGTAATAATTTTAATCGCAGCAATTATATACCTTATTGCAAGACAAAAATACAGCGACGACAAAGTCAAAGTTGCAGAGGAAACAGCAAAAAGGATCCTCGAAGAGGCCAAGAGAAATGCGGAAACCAAAAAGAAAGAGGCTCTGCTTGAAGCAAAAGAAGAAGCTGTCCGTCTGCGGCAAGAATTTGAAAAAGAATCGAAAGAGAGAAAAACAGAGCTCGGAAACATTGAACGCAGGCTGCTCCAAAGAGAAGAATACCTTGAGAAAAAAGAAAAAAACATAGATACCGAAGAGCTAAAACTAAAAGAACAGCTTGAAAATGTTGAAAAAACAAAAGAAGAGCTAAAACATGTTTTATCAGAACACATAAAAGAGCTGGAGAAAGCCTCATCTCTTCCAAAGGAAGAGGCCAAAAAGATTCTGCTTCAAAATTTAGAAAAAGAATTAGAAAGAGACGCAGCTCTTAGAATAAGCAAAAATGAAGAAAAAATAAAGCAGGAGTCGGAAAAAAAGGCCCGCGAAATTCTAGTAACAGCTATTCAAAGATGCTCTGTGGATCATGTCGTTGAAACCACCACCTCAGTAGTAGAACTTCCCTCCGATGAAATGAAAGGAAGAATTATAGGTCGTGAAGGGAGAAATATCAGAGCATTTGAAACATTAACAGGGGTTGATTTAGTCGTTGACGACACACCGGAAGCTGTTATTATTTCGAGTTTTGATCCGCTAAGAAGGGAGACAGCGCGAAGAACTCTTGAAAAATTAATTGTTGACGGACGTATCCACCCCGCACGAGTTGAAGAGATGTACAACAAATCCAAAGAAGAACTGAAGGTCGCAATGTGGGAAGCAGGAGAAAAGGCAGTAATGGAAACAGATATACATGGCGTTCCTCCTGTCTTAATTCAATTGCTTGGAAGATTAAAATACAGAACAAGTTACGGTCAAAATGTTTTGCAACATTCAATTGAAATGGCGCATCTTGCCGGAATGCTTGCCTCAGAACTGGGAGTAAATGTTAAGCTTGCAAAACGAGGTGCGCTACTTCACGACATAGGAAAAGCAATCGACCAGGAAGTAGAAGGAACACACGTAAAATTAGGAGTTTTGTTCGCTCAAAAAGCAGGAGAAAGCCCCGAAGTAATTCATGCCATAGAAGCCCATCACGAAGATGTTCAGCCAAAAACCATTGAAGCCGTACTTGTGATGGTAGCAGATACAATTTCAAGCTCCCGTCCAGGCGCTAGGCGCGATAGTTTGGAATCATATGTAAAACGTCTAGAAAAACTCGAATCAGTGGCAAAGTCTTTCGAGGGAGTAGAAAAATGTTTCGCTATACAAGCAGGTCGCGAAATTAGAGTTATAGTCCAACCTGATAAAATAGACGATATAATGTCGGCAAAATTAGCTCATGATATTGCTAAAAAGATTGAGACTGAGCTTGAATATCCCGGAGAGATAAAAGTTACTGTAATTAGAGAGACAAGAAGTACAGATGTTGCAAAATAAAACTGTTAATATTTTATTTATAGGAGATATTATAGGCTCTCTCGGAAGAAAAGTTACACAGAATATACTCCCGGAATTAAAAAGAGAGCTAAACGTAGATATTACTATTGCTCAGGGTGAAAACTCCGCCCATGGTTATGGCATAACCAAAAAAATTTACAATTGGTTTTCTGATATAGGAATTAATGTTATAACCATGGGAAATCATGTATGGGATAAAAAAGAGATCATAAAAGATGCTGCAAGCTTTGAAATGATGGCAAGGCCCGCTAATTTTCCTCTTGAAAAAGGGGTTCCAGGCAAGGAATACGTTATAGAAAAAACAAAAGACGGCCATAGAATAGCAGTTGTATCCCTTGTTGGGCGTGTATTTATGTCTCCACTTGATTGTCCTTTTCAAGCAAGCGATAGAATATTAAAAGAGATAGAAAAAGATGCAGATATCATTATTATAGATATACACGCAGAAGCAACCTCTGAAAAAGTAGCTTTAAGTTATTATTTAGACGGTAAAGTTTCGGCTATCTTTGGCACGCACACCCATGTTATTACCGCAGATGAGAGGATATTGCCTGGTGGAACAGCATACATCACAGATGTCGGAATGGTTGGAGGAAAAAATTCTATAATTGGCATGAAAAAAGAGCAGATTTTAAAAAAATTTATAACCGGCATGCACGAAAAATTTGAGCCGGTAGAAGAAGACGATGGAATATTTAATGCGGTATTTGCCCAAATAGATTCAAAAACAGGTAGAGCTGTAAGCATAAAAAAAATCATAAAAACAATAGATGACCCTTTTAACCCCGATCATTCACTATAGAACCAGAAATTAACTCCGATTATGATTGTCGGGATTAATTAAAAAGGGTTTTTCCTCTTTTACTTCTATGAAAAGAGATAGCGAATCTATGCGCCTCGTTTCTTATCCTTTGTAACAACTTCAAGGCAGCAGATGTTTCCGGCAGTTTTAAAGGAGTTTTCTTCCTGGGAGAAAAAATTAATTCCTCTTTTTTTGCAAGTCCTATCAGCGGAATTTTTAATTCAGCCTTCATCATCGCATTGTAAGCCCCGTTAACCTGGCCCTTTCCTCCATCTATTAATATAAGGTCAGGAGAAGGAAGTTTTTCTTTTAAAGTCTTCGCGTATCGTCTATAAACAACCTCATATATTGCCGCTACATCATTTGGCCCTTCTATTGTTTTGATTGTAAATTTTCGATAGTTTTCTTTTGAAGGCTCTCCATTAATAAAAGTTACCATAGAGGCTACTGTTTTTGTCCCTTGCGTATTTGAAACATCAAACCCTTCTATTCTATAGGGTTTCTTATCTAACCTTAAAACCTGTTTAAGCTGATTAAGCGCCGGTTTATAGCTGGTCGCTTTACTGTTAGACAACCAAAAAGGTTTTGCCCTGGTAATTTTTTTTATTTTATAAATTTTATCCCTTATACTTGCAGCATATTCAAAATCGTGTCTATCTGAAGCCTCCTTCATTTCAGCCTCAAGGTTGTATATTGTTTTTTCAAGATTCCCTGATAAAAGTTCAACCACCGCCGAAATAATCTTTTTGTATGTCTCTTTTGATGTTTTATAAACACAAGGAGCAAGACATTTTTTAATATGAAAATTAAGACAGGGCTGCTTTCTTATTTTTAAAGGGGAAGATTTGCATTTTCTAAAAGAAAAAAGCTTTCCCACTAACTTAATAGTTTCCTTGACACTTCCTGCTTCATATGGACCAAAATAAAGAGAACCATCATCTTCTTTTGTCCTGACAAGAAACAACCGCGGCCAATCCTCGCTTATAGAAAGCTTAAGATAAGGATAACGTTTATCGTCTTTCCATTGAACATTATATTTAGGCTTATATTTTTTTATTAATTTTTGCTCTAAAAGAAGGGCCTCAAGTTCTGAAGAGGTAACAATATATTCAATGGTCTTATAGTTAGAAATTAATGATTCTGTTTTTGGAGAATCTATATTTTTTTTAAAGTAAGATGCCAAACGATTTTTTAAAGATTTTGCTTTTCCCACATAGATAACATTGCTTTCCGCATCTTTAAAAATATATATGCCTGGAAGTGAAGGGAAATCGAAGTTTTGAGTATTTATGATTGCTTCGACTGTGAATATTCGGGATTTATACTTTGACATAATAATTTAGAAAAAATCTATTCAGAGAGGCCGAGAGTTTTAATCCTCTCAGAAAAAACAGAATGCGGAACATCCAAAAATCTGCTAGCTTTGTGAGGATCGTGATTTACTTTCCACATTATCACATCTATAAATTCCTTTTCAAAAAAGCTTCTAATTTCACTTAAATTATATTTTTTAAGGGAAAAAACTTTGTTTCGTAATACATTATTAAAAGAAAAAACATCAAGCGGCAAACTTTTAAAATTTAAAACCTCAGCGCCCGGGAAACAAACAGATGCAGACTGTATTAAATCTCGCAGCTCATCATAATTTCCAGGAAAATCATAATACATTAAAAAACTTATCACTTGAGGCGAAATATATTTTATCCGCGGAGCATGTTTTATTAAGTAAGACAAAGCAATAATTGGGATATCTTCACGTCTTAAACGAAGAGGAGGCAATTCCAAGGTTTCAAAGCCAGAGAATCTTTCTTTATTGCAAACAGACAAGATTATTCTCACAGGACTTTTTTTCTCTTTTATAAAATGAGCGACACTTAAACAAAAGGCCTCAGGAATAGAATCAACACCAGAAAGAAAAATTGTTCCGGGGAAATTATTTTTATTTTCAATTCCTTCTTCCTCCGAAAAGGAGAGCAATTCTTTTAAAGTCAAGAAAAAATGCGCCTCGGAAAGATTTTTATCAAAAGAAGCGATATCTATCTTAGAAAAACGCCTGTCAGAATTTCTCCCGTGGCGGTGTAAAATTTTTGCTATAACCTCTCTGCTTATCCCTTTTTCTCCGTAAATTACAAGATCATTTGTATCAATTGCAAGTTTTTTTATCTTTTCAAGAAGTTCGCTTATAACAGGGCTAACTCCCTCCAGCCATTCTGTATCACTTAGCCCGGAAAAATCCAAATCAAAAACCTCATGAGTCTCAATGGCTTTCCCCACAGAATTTACTAAAATTTCCGAGTCAAAAGGTTTTCGCAAAAAATCCAAAACGCCAAGCTTGGTAGCTTGAACCGCAAGGGGGATGCTATTTGATGAAGAAAACATTATAACTTTATTTAATGGCAGTTTTTTGCGGAGCTCACGAAAAATCATTAATCCGTCCCTTTCTTTCAAATCAAAGTCCATTAAAATAAGCTTATACTTAGGGTTGGAAGCTTCTTGTAAAAATTTTTCTTCCGCCTCTGAGCAAGTAACATCATAAGATGAAAGAATCTCAGTTATCTGTTCAGCTAACTCCTGATCATCTTCTAATAAAAGTATTTTCTGTTTATTTTCAGACATTTTCCAATTCTCAAGTTGAATTATAGCAACTCTTATTCAATGGGTAAAGGCCTTTTAATTGACAGACAGCTTTAACCCCGATTATCCATACTCGAGTAATGTTTGACAATTTGTTAGTTATTGATTCTGGCGTGAACCCCTATTATCCTAATCGGGGGGAAGGGTATGAGTCTCCACAAAATAGATATCCCATTCTACTTTAAACGTTCCTTCCTCTTCGCCAAAACGCGAAAGAAGCCGTCTCTTGGTTAAAAGCCCTTTATTCCTAACTTCCAAGGGATTCTGTCCTCCTATATTTTTCAGATAACTAAAAAAAGAGAAAACATCTCTATACTCTTTCACAATTATTTTCTCTTCAAGCTTTACTTTATTAAAATATTTATTCAAGCATCTTTCAAGCTCAATTTTTGAAGGGAATTTATTTACAGAGAGGCCGACTCTTCTGATATTGTTAAAAGTGGCAGGGCCAAAGGTAGTAAAAAAGAAAGCCCCGTCTTTCTTTAAAAAAGAAGGAATCTTAGAAAAGACCTTTTTATAATCCATCCACTGAAAAGAAGCATTTGCAACAACCAAATCAAACTGCTTATTTTTAAAAGACAAAGACTCCCCATCCTCCACATAAAAAGAGACATTCTCATTTTTTATTCTTGAAGAAGCAATTTCAATCATCCCCGGGGCAATATCAATCCCTACAATTTTGGCAGAAGGAAATCTGCTTGAAAGGATAGACGCCAATCTTCCCGTTCCGCAACCGATATCTAAAATATGCTTATAATCATCACGGCAAAAAATCTTTTTAAGAAGCATCTCCATCATTTCAAGCTGTACATCAGCGCACTGATCATAAGTTAAAGCGCTTTTTGAAAAATTATCTCTTATCTTATCTTTATCCATAATCTGTTAAATATTATGACACAAACCCTGAGCATTCCAGGAAAACACGGCAGTCTTGTTATGTAAGTCTTATCTCTACAGACTTTTTATGGGCATCTAAACCTTCAACACCAGCAAGCATTACAACATCATCGCGGATTTTTGCGAGGGCTCTTTTAGAGTATTTCAATACACTCTGCTTCTTAATAAAATCATAAACGCCAAGAGGAGATGAAAATCTGGCTGTTGTATAAGTAGGCAAAACATGATTAGGCCCCGCACCATAATCTCCAATCGCCACAGGGGAAAATTCCCCAACAAAAACTGCCCCCGAATTTTTTATTCCAGTTAAAAACTTGTCAGGCTTTGAAATAAAAAGTTCAAGATGCTCAGGCGAAATTCTATTTGCAATATCAATAGAATCTTCAATATTATTTACGACAAGAAAACACCCCTTACTTTCAATCGCTTTTCTCACAATCTCTTTGCGTAAAAGGCTATCAAACTGTTTTTTGACCTCTTGATTTACACTCTTTGCAAATTCTTCCGAATCTGTAATTAAAATAGCCTGAGCATTAGGATCATGTTCGCACTGAGCCAGCAAATCAGAGGCTATATATCTCGGATTTGCCTTTCTATCCGCTATTATTAAGACATCAGAAGGCCCCGCCAATGAGTCTATCCCAACAATAGGCGAAAGCTTGTGTTTTGCAAGTGTAACATAAATATTGCCGGGGCCTACTATTTTATCTACTTTTGGGATTGTGGCAGTACCGTAAGCTAAAGCCGCCACTGCTTGAGCCCCTCCCACCTGATAAATTTCTAAGACTCCTAATTCGTTTGCAGCGACAAGAACATGCGGATTTATCTTTGGAGGAGAGACCATCACAATCCTTTTAACTCCGGCTATTTGCGCAGGGATAACATTCATCATTACAGAAGAGGCATAAACAGCCCTCCCCCCGGGGACATAAACACCGACACTCGAAAGAGGGATATTCCTCATGCCAAAAAAAGAGCCGTCCGCGAATTTTCGCTTCCACTCTTTGGGTTCTTTCTGGTTTTCATGAAAGCTCCTTACATTTTTAACCAGTCTTTTAAAAGATTTTAAAAACGAAGGATCGATCTCTTTATAAGCAGCATTGATTATTATCTTTGAAACTTTTAAATCTGAAACAGCAAGATCAGTCTCTTTAGATTCTTCTCTCAGTTTAAGGTCAGTTTTTCCTGAAATATCCACTTGATCATATTCTTTTGTAAGTTCAATTAAAGCTTTATCCCCATCTCTCTTTACTCTATTTAAAATATCTTTAATAACAGAATCGGCACTGTAAGGCACAAAAAAACTCTCCTCAAGCCTTTTTAGATATTTTAAAATTTCATCGCTTTTTTCAAGGATTTTAAACATTTATAATCGATCCTTTTTTGATAAGAGATTTACTTGCAAGGACAGCCCCGTTAAGTTTGCAATCATCCTCAATTTTACAATCAAAACCTACTACGCAATTCGACATTTTCACATTTTTTCCGATATGCGCCCCCCTCCAGACAATGCACCTCTCTAGAGTAGAATGCTCGCCAATTTCAACCTTTTCGCCAATAACTGTATAATCTTTCAACGCAACTCCACTGTTTAATTTGACTCTGTCCCCAATCAAAACCGAACCAAAAATTTTAACCGCCTCACCAAAAGAGACATTCTCTCCCAGCCAATATCCTTCCTGATGTCTTGTTCCAAAAATACGAACGGAGACCTCCCCTCTTAAAATGTCTTCATGAGCACGAATATATTTTTCAGTATTACCAATATCCATCCAGTAACGATCCGACAAAAATCCATATATCGCAGCTCCCTCACAAAGGAGCTTAGGGAAAAGATCGTGCTCAAACATATATAATTTGTTTTTGGGAACATCATTAAAAATAGAAGGGGCTAAAACATATAAACCCGCGTTAATCTCTCTGCAATCAACGCCCTCAAGCATGCTCCAAGTCGGTTTTTCAATAAACTGCTTGATCTTTCTCTCTTTATCAGTTAGCACAAGACCATAGGCTGTAGGATCATCGACAGATGTCAATGTCAATGTAACTTTTGATTTCCTTGAAATATGAAAATCTAAAACCTTAGAAATATTTATATCTGTTAAAATATCCCCGTTAAAAACAACCAAAGGTTCATCCCCAAAAAATTCTTCAGCATTTTTAACCGCCCCAGCCGTTCCCAAAGGATCTTTTTCTACACAATAGTATAGTTTAACGCCATACTCCGAACCGTTGCCAAGGATATGCTTTATAGCCTCGGACATATAGTGCAAACTTAAAATAATATCAGTTATGCCATGCTGTTTAAAAAGTTCTATCTGATGAACAATAAAAGGCCTGTTTACAACAGAAACAATCGGTTTTGGCATATCATAAGTCAATGGTCTAAGTCTCGTGCCAAGCCCCCCCGCAATAATTACGGCTTTTGCCCTACTCATTCTGCATATCCTTTTTAAATGCAGAAATAACCTCAATAGGGGTCGGATCCACCCCTTCTAAAACGGCAGAGTAGACACTTAAAATGTCAATATAAAATATTAAAGATAAACTTTTTTCAATCTTTGATTTTCCCAAACTATCTATCTGTAAAATCGAGGAGTTTCCAAATTTATCTTTCCATAAACGCTCCACAGCATCAAGCCTCTTCTTGACTGGAAAAAGCTCATCGCCTCTTCTTAATAATATTGCGACAAATTTATTTTTCTCTGGCAAAATGGCAAAAATACTCCCTATTTCATTATGATTCATTTCCGGCAAGACGGAATAAATTGCCAGTTTTTTGCCGTTTTCATTAAATTGCCCCTTGAGCCTTAAGCCACATGCGGCCGTATACATACTTGAAGTACAAATTAAAGGGAGCTTTCCTTTAATCATTTTTGCTTGCCGCTTTGCAATATTATCCTTTTCTAAAACATCATGCCCAATACTCTCTTTAAGTTTAATTAAAATATCTATTGAGCTGTTAAGATTTTCTTTTTGCATAGGAATACAGCCTAAAAATTCAAAAAGTCTGACAAGAAAAACAAATATAAAATAAAAAGCCGCACGAGGAACAAAATCTTCCGGAAGAGATAAGAAAAGATACTTTTTCTTTTCTGCCAGTTCTTTTAATTTTCCGCCGCTGCTTACGCAAATGATTCTCATCCCTCTCTCTTCCGCAACCTTTAAAGATGCCAATGTCTCTTGTGTATTTCCGGAATAACTTATGGCAATAAAAAGATTTTTTTTATCAAGAAAGCCGGGAATATCATAACCGCGATTTATATATATCTTTTTGTCCGATTCTGAAGCAAACAGATCAAAAATAATATCTCCCGCAATAGCAGACCCACCCATGCCGGAGATCACAACCCCATCAAAAAACTCAAGATCTTTATCAACTCCAAAAAGTTGCGATGAGACGGAATTAATCGCAGAAGAAATCTGATTTGGCGCGTCTTCAATATTAAAGAGCATCCCGCTTTTATCTATCTTTTTTATATGTTTTAAATCATCAAGTAAAAGCATTATTTAAATAAGCCCTTTCAAAACTTTTACCGCCTTATCAAGCTGGAGGTCAGAGCCAGTCTCTTCGAGTAGTTTTAATTTTGCTTCCTCGGTTGGCAACTTAATCTCAACATCAGGAATAATCCCTTTTTTAGTAATATCTTTCCCGCTTGGCGTAAGATATTTTGCAATAGTTAAAAGAATAGCCGAATTATCCTGCAACATTCTGACGCTTTGAACAGAAGCCTTTCCAAAAGAGTTGGTTCCGACAATTGTAGCAATTTTATTGTCCTGCAAAGCGCCTGCCAAGATTTCCGAGGCCGATGCTGAAGACTCATCAATTAATACAACAATAGGATTTACCCAAATAACATCTCCCGTTGAATATTGAATTTCATTCATTCCATTCCTGTCTACAGTCTGAACAATAGCCCCCGAACGAATAAACATACTCCCTATTTCAATCGCATTTTCCAGAAGCCCGCCGCCATTCCCCCTTAAATCCAAAATCAACCCTTTTGCATTATCCTTTTTGACGCTATTAATTGCTTTTTTAAATTCAGCGGGAGCTCCCTGTTTTTCAAAAGTATTAAGTTTTATATAGGCTATATCATCTTGCATCATTTTAAACTCTACGCTTTTTATGAGAATTTCGCTTCTTTTTATCACAAAATCTTTTGGCTCATCAAATCCTTTACGCATCACAGAAAGTTTTACTCTTGTCCCCTTCTTCCCCCTTATTAGGGAAACAGCCTCCTCAAGCGCCATGTCTTTAGTAGGTTTATCATCAATTTTAACTATCAAATCCTTTGGTTTTAACCCCTTTTCTTCTGCCGGTGTTCCAGCTATAGGAGAGATGACAATTAATTGATGCTCTTTCATCCCTATATATATGCCTATTCCGCTATAACTCCCTTTCATCCTCATGCGCATTTCGGAATAAGCAGTTGGCTCTAAAAATCTTGAATAAGGATCATCTAAAGAAGTTAACATTCCACGAATAGCCCCATAAACTAATTTTGTGTTATCAACATCTTTCTCAACATATTGAGTTTTAATTACGCTGAGAACCTGAAGAAAAACTTCCAGTTTTTTCTCCAAATCATCGTTCGCCCTGCTTTTTCCGTATAAAAACCCAACAGAAAAAATAAAAATCGCCAAAATAATTACCGCAAAAAAACGTTTTGATTTCCCCTTCATTTTTTATATCTCCTTTTTATTTAGGGCAAAAAAACTCTTGGATTTTTTGGCTTGCCTTTAATTCTGACTTCAAAATGCAAATGAGGCCCTGTCGAATAACCGGTACTTCCAACCAATCCTATTATTTGTCCTTTTTTAACACGATCCCCAACTTTCATATACAAGCGAGACATATGGCCATAAACAGTAGACATGTCTTTGCCATGATTAATTACTATAGCTTTGCCATATCCATTCCACCAGCCAGCAAGTATAATCTCTCCGCTGTCTGCCGCTCTAATTACCTCTCCATAAGGGGCAGCAATATCCATTCCGGTGTGAAAGTCCTTCCTTCTCCAAAGAGGATGTGCCCTGTAGCCAAATACTGAAGTAATTCTACCACGCAAAGGCCAATCAAGTGAACCAGTACCTTTTTGGGCGGCGCCTGCCCCCCCCGATGTCTTCGCAAGTATTTCCTTTTCTAATTGAGCGGAACTTGCTTCAAGTTCTGCAACCTGTTTTTCATAGGTTTTTCGTCTCTCTTGTAACGAGAGATGAAGATTGTTTATCTCTTTTGCCTGCGCTAAGATTTTTTCTTTTTCATTTGATATTTCTGAGGCAAGCCCTCTAATCTGTTCCGTGGTATCCGCAAGTTTCACTTTTTTATCTCGAAGATAAGAAAAACTTGTAGAAATATTTTTAACAAGGCCTCCGTCAAGCTCCACGATTTTCGAAAAAAAATAAAACCGATTAATAAAATCAGCCATGCTTCTGGCAGAAAAAAGAAGTTCAAGATAATTTACAGAGCTGTTTTTATATACTTCAACAATACGTTTTTTAAACCTTATCCTCTTAATCTCCAGATCTTGGCGGGTAGTTTCAAGGTCTGAAACCAGTTTGTCCAGTTTCTGTTTATTAAGACTTATCTTCTCATTAGCGCGTTTTAAATTTTGTTTTGTGCGATCTAATTTTTTCTTGGTAACAACAAGATTATAAAGAGCATTCTGTTCTTTTTTCCTTGTCTCTTCCAGCTTCTCTTGTTTTTCTTTAAGTTTCCTGTTGATCTCTTCAAGTTTCTTCTCTTTAATTGTTTTTTCCGAAGTAGAAGTCAAATTCACTTCTGACTCAGAAAAAGAAGGGACTACAAAAGAAAAGATTAGAACCAAACACAAAATCACACGGAAAATCATTTAAAGATTTTAACATAGCAAAAATCGCATTACAAGGCAAAGGACTCGGCTCCCATGAAAAATCTGCCCTGGCCTGCAATTTCAAGTGAATATCAACGATATATAGTGGGATCTGTTGCAAAATAGTCATTCCCGTGTCGTAAACAAGATGGATCCCCGCTTTCGCGGGGATGACAAATTGCAAAAACTATCATTACACGATAAACCCAAAAAGGAAAATTAAGTTATGGTTTTTCAAATAGAAAAAAGACACTCTCAAAGGATGCTCCCCCATTATAATATGGGAACAAGAAGTGTCCCCCTGCGGAAGGAAACAAATTATTCTGCAGATGATCAACGACTGCTAAAAGAGCTTAAGGGGCAAGGGGCTATAAATTCAAAATCCATTTTATTGAAAAAAATCACAAAACTAATGACAGAAAACCCTGATGCTTTTGCAAATTTAAAAATACGCGAACTCTCTCACGGAGAAAGTATAAGAAATTTTTTATCGGTTGAAGAAAACAGAATGTTAGTCAGAAATATATTAATCTGGCGGTTTAGTGAAATTCCAACAACAGTGACAAGCGCAACAACCCCGGTGACAGACGACCCTTTGGTCTTAAGTACTCTAAAATGGGCGGGAATCCGCGTCATAGAAACAATGGAAAGAGAAATTCGACAAATTGACGATCTCTTAAGTAGCAGCAGAATTTCTCCCGCAAACAGAAAAAAACTCGAAGCTTATCGACTAGCGCTAATTAACGCAGCAACCGAATTTTCAAGACAGAGCTCTACCCCTTTTGAACCTTTAAGAGAAGAGCAGCTATTAAAGAAAGAAATAATTCAATCCGGGTACATGGGAATGCTCGTCGAAATCGGCGCGGGGACTGAAATAGCTAGGAGTGTTTTTTCTGATGGGGGTACCTCAAGATATATATCAAGTACTGCCTCACTTTATAATCAAGCAGATAGAGACCGATTTCTTGAGCAGGCGACAAATTATCCTTCAGTCTCTTCAGACATGGCGTTGGCATTAGCAAAAAAAGCCATGGGAAATGCGGCAAAAACGAAAAAGGACGGAGCGGTTTTTGGCCTTGCTTTAACAGGGGCGACACAAACAGATAGAACACGTAAGGGACAAGATCATTTTTACTTGGCATTATGCGGGACAGGAAAGCCCGATGTTATAATCCACGGCGTTTATCAAAATCAAGAGAGACAAAACCAGCAGATTGCCACAGGGAGATTCGGCCTAGCCTCTCTCCATCAATTTTTAACACGGGAACCCTTTTCCATAGAGAATATAAAAGCCGCGACTTCCGGGCTAATTTCGATAGACCAGATATTTGTTGAAACAGATTCGACGTTTGATCATATCTGCAGAAATATAAGACTTGTTCAAACAGGACTTTCAGATCTTGTCCTGTTTTCCTCAAATGGACTGGTTCAAGATATTCCGTCAATGACCCGTGAAAAAAAAGAGATCTTTTTATATAAAGGCTCTTTTAATCCACCGACAACAGGCCATATAGAGGTTTTAGAAAAAGCTTTAAATCTAAGCGGGCAGGCAGAAGTTTTATCTTTACCTGAGATATCAACAACCATCGTCTCAAAAGGAGAGGCAACTTTAGAAAATATGGCGCATCGCATTTCCATGTTTAATCTTCTTGGATATCCTGTTCTGGTTACCAATCAAACACGCTTCTTCAGTTTAGCCGAACTGCTCAGAACAAAATCGCAGGGGAAACTCACCTTCCTTTGCGGAATGGACACACTGGTTAGAATAATGGAACCGGCATATTACGCAGATTTGCACGGAAAGGCCTTTGAGGCAATTGAAAGACTATTTAAAGATAACACATCTTTATGGGTCGCGGACAGGTTTGATAAAACAAGAGGCTGGTGTACAGTCAGACAATTTTTAAATTCCGCGGAAAGCGGCCCTCTCAGGGGCTATGTAACAGGAAGCATAAAGAGACTAAAGGTTAGGGTGGCAAGCGCGTCAAGCGAAGAAAGAGAAAAGATAGGAAGAGGAGAAGAACCCTCTCATATCTCAGCAACAGTTAGAGAGTATATAAAAACTCACAGTCTATACAGCTAATCAAAATAGAAAGCCCGTAATTTCAAAAATCCAAAGTTCTTAGGGCGGAAAGATAATCTTTTAAGATCAAAACTCTCTCTTCATATTCCTGAAGTTTTGTCTTCTCTTTTTGGATAGAACCTTCTGTAGCGTTTTTTATGAAATTCTCATTTCCCAGTCTCTCTTCAATCTTTTTTATTTGAATAAGAAGAGACTCAAAATCTTTTTGCAAGCGTCCACTCTCTTTATCGAAATCAATTAACCCGTAAAGAGGGATACCAAACTCAATCTCTCCTGATTTTACCGTAACCGTATTCTTAGGATATGTTTTTAAGTTTTCAACAGAAGAAACTTTCGCAATCGGTTTTAGATGGGCTGCCAATCTTTCATCAATTACGATATCTCCCCCTGCTATTGTAATCAGTCGAATCTCTTTGCTGTGTGGAATATTTAATGTTCCTCGTAAATTTCTAATCACCCGTACTAATTCTATAAATTTATTCATCTCTTTTTCCACAGAATCATTAACAAGCTTTTCATCCGCAACAGGCCAGCTTTGAAGCATTAAGGATTCTTCGGGCTTAGGAATCCCCCTTCTGTGTAAAATCTGATAAATCTCTTCTGTTTCAAATGGCATAAAAGGATGAAGAAGTTTTAATATCCCTTCTAAAACCAAAATGAGGAGAGATTGAACTGTCTCTTTTTTCTTTTGATCTTCTCCGTAAAGTCGTACCTTTGCAAGTTCAACATACCAGTCACAAAATTCCGACCATATAAAATCATAAAGAAGCTTTGACGCCTCCCCTATCTGATAACTATCAAGATATACTGTAGTCTGGCTTATAACCCTATTAAATTTTGATAAAATCCACTTATCTGCCAATTCTAAAGATTGTGGCTGCAATCTGTTGTCTGTCGTCTGTGGTCTGTCATCTGTCCCCATTAAAACAAACCTGCTCACATTCCAGATTTTATTCGCAAAGTTTCGGGCTTCTGTAATTTTTTCCTCTGCAAGTTTAATATCCTGCCCACCGCCTGTGGCCAAAGAAGTAAGCGCAAACCTTAAAGCATCAGCTCCGGCATGCTCTATAACTTCAAGAGGATCTATCACATTGCCAAGAGACTTACTCATCTTTTTTCCGGTAACATCCCGAATTAAGCCATGGATAAACACAGTACTAAAAGGCTCTTTTTTCATGAAGTGCATCCCTGTCATAATCATTCTAGAAACCCAGAAAGTGATAATGTCATAACCTGTAACCAAAACAGAGGTTGGATAATAATTTTTAAGATCATCGGTCTTGTCCGGCCAGCCCAAAGTAGAAAAGGGCCATAAGGCAGATGAAAACCAAGTGTCAAAAACATCGGGATCCTGTTCTAACTTTGTCCCTCCACATTTAGGACATTTTTCAGGCTTTACTTCAGAGACTATAATCTCTCTGCATTCATTGGACATTGGTAATTGGTCATTGGATATTTCCCTGCATGTCCACACGGGGATGCGATGCCCCCACCATAATTGTCTTGAAATACACCAATCTTTTAAATTGGTCATCCACTGAAGATAAACCTTTGCCCATCGCTCCGGCAGAAACTTTATCTTCCCCTCTTCAACAATTTGTATTGCTTTTTCTGCAAGAGGTTTTATTTTTATAAACCACTGGTCAGACAAATAAGGTTCAATAGTCGTCTTGCAACGATAACAAAGTCCAACAGAATTTTGATAATCTTCTATTTTTTCAAGGTACCCTTTCTCGGAAAGAAGCTTGACTAATTCCTCACGAGCTTTAAAACAGTCAAGGCCTTCTAAAGTATTGACCAATCCTTTTTCTTCGTCAGGAAATTCATTCAAAGTTATTTTTGCCTCGGCAGTTAAAATATTAATTTGAGGGAGATTGTGTCTTTCTCCTATTTCATAATCGTTAGGATCATGAGCAGGAGTAACTTTTACAGCTCCAGTGCCAAACGATGGATCGACAAAATCATCTTTTATAACCGGAATTTTTCGATTAACTAAAGGGAGAATAAGAGTTTTTCCTATCAAATGCTTATACCTTTCATCCTTTGGATTAACAGCAACGGCAGTATCGCCAAGCATTGTCTCCGGTCTTGTGGTAGCAACTGTAATGTATTCTTGATTTTTCTGTAAACTATCAACTGTACACTGTACACTGTATTTTATATACCACAATTTCCCACTCTTCTCCTGGTACTCCGTCTCAATATCAGATAAAGCTGTCTGGCATCTAGGACACCAATTAATAATCCTCTTCCCGCGATAGATAAGCCCTTCTTTATATAAAGAGACAAACTCTTTTGCCACTGCTTTTGATAAGCCGTCATCCATGGTAAACCGCTCACGAGTCCAATCGCAAGATGCGCCAAGCCTGCGAAGCTGCATGGTAATACGGCCGCCATATTCTTTTTTCCACTCCCAAACTTTTTCTAAGAATTTCTCGCGCCCAAGATCTTCCTTTTTCTTCCCTTCTTTTTTCAAGGCTTTTTCAACAACATTTTGCGTAGCAATCCCTGCATGGTCAGTCCCCGGGATCCAAAGGGTTTTAAACCCTTTCATTCTTTTGTATCTTATAAGGGCATCCTGCAGAGAATTATCAAGAGCGTGACCCATGTGAAGAGAGCCTGTAACATTTGGCGGAGGAATAACAATTACAAATGATTCTGCGGAAGAATTGTCATCTGGAGAAAAAAGTTTGTTTTCTTCCCAAAATTTATACCATTTCTGTTCAACAGCTTTCGGATCATAGGCTTTTGGAAGTTCACTCATATGTTAATATTAACATGAATTGAAGCTTGCGAAAAGTTTTTAGAAATGAGCTATAGTAGTTTCCAGCCAATGTATAGTCACTTCATTTGCAGGGTCATACGCAACTTTTTGCATAGATTTTAAAAGCTCCAGCTTATATTTAGCAGATTCCAAAGCAAGAGTCTCTAATTTTTTATGAATCCAATCCATTCCAATTTGAGGGAAATTAACATTAAGCTTCCAAATTTTCTTTGTTAGTTTTCTTATCTTTCGTGAATACGCTTCAAATTCTTTTTTAGATCCGGAAAACACCCTGTTTAAATGTGCATCTTTTAATATCGCAATTAACTTTAAAAAGGCTATCTGCTGTGCCGATTTCTTGATATTTTGAAGATCTTCTTTTGTCAACCCGAGCCTTTTCAGCCCGAGTTTAACCCTTAATAAGCGCCAATTAATTATTAACAGTTTTAACCATGAATCCTCAAGGATATTTCCGATCTCAAGGATCTTACATTCATCAAGAAGTAAAATTCTCCCTTTTTCTTCTTCTGTTAGTCCGGAAGCCAGCAATAAATTACCCTCAGAATCAATATTAACTTTTTCAAGTTTCCAGCCGGAAATATCTATCTTCAAGTCTTTGGCCAAATCAATTAATTCTCTAATTTCAGGTTGTAAAACCACCATCAAAATACCTCGAAGGACATTATTTTCTAAATTAAATAAAAAAGAAAATACCCCTTCATCTTTAGGTCTCTCTGCCCATTCAAAAGGGCGAATAACCCCTTTCTGACTGCCGATAAAGGCTCTCTTTTTTTTAGGGGATTCTTCTTTTTTCTCTCTCTTTTTCTCTTCATCCCCATCATATTTTTTTATTCTTTCAACAGCAGTTGAATCTACAAGCTGCTGAATAAATTCTTCCGCTTTCTCCATGTCAATTTTCGCATCTTCATATTTCATTTTAATGTTTGTAGGTCTAAGTTCCTTCTCAAGCCCAGACACAACCATCGCTGAAGAAGCTGCAAAAGACTCTTCTCCCATTCCGGGAGCTATATTTTGTCCTGCTATTCCATATACCATATCTATTTAATAAATCGTATTATTATGCCAAAAACTTGCAGACTCAAGATGGATCCTCGCTTTCGCGGGGATGACAAATTGCAAAAACTGTCATTACGCAACAGTCTCAAGATGGAAATTGCAACTGGATATCCTAGTTTTTTAAGAAAAATGGGTGAATAATCGGGGTTAAAGATATTTTAGTCTTTCAGCAAATTCACCCTGAATCACTTGGGCCAGAGATTCTTCTCCTATAGTAATCAAAAACGCAATAAGATTCTCAGAAAAGTCTTCATATTCCAAATCATAAATAACAGGAGTAAACTTTAAAACAGATTTACGAACACCAGCAACATATCCATCTTTAATCATCAAATAAGCCCGACCAAGAATTTCTTTTCTCATGTAATTTTTTATTGAAGAGTTAAGCCCCTGTACTTCATGAAGCATCTCCCAAATTTCAGCAAGGACGCTAAATCTTCTGGGAGCTCCCTTTTGCAGCATAAAAACAAGGGTTTTCAATATTCCTCTAATTATTATAGGATTAAGCTCAATCTCGGGGTCAACGCCAAAAACATTTACACCGGAGCTTTGTACCCCAAACATTTTTGGCAAGGGGCGCAGCCTCACAGCCAAAGCATTAGAAATTGCATCGCGTATTTTCAAATCTTCCAGGAAAATCTTCCCTTGCATTATCAAGTCACTTAAAACAAGTATAATCTCATAAAGAATAGCAACAGTTGCATCCGGCAAATCTATAAAAGGTTTTAACTCTCCCCCCAGCTCCAAAACGTGGCAAACATCAATCGCAACCCTAACCGTTATTTCAGGGTCAGTCCCTTCCAGCAAAGCGGCTAATGATCCCCCCGCCTCAAAAGCAAGGCCATTAAGTCTCCCAAATAAAATATAATCTGAAAATTCATTTTTGATTAAATCAATTTTATGGCTCTCTCCAGAATGGTAATCGGAGGCCTTATCTTCGAGTAACCGCAAAAAGTCTATTGGCAAAACAACACTTCTTTTGGCTTGTATCATATTTAATACGGACAGTTTTCGTCTGTTCGGCAAAGAAGTCAAGGCAGCAACAGGGAGATCTATCTTTTGATAAAAACACTCCCTTTTTCTGTGCTCTGCTTTTTGGATTGGTTTTTTGTAAGGAATAGCTCTATTTAACGGCAAATTCCCTTTCATTGCTATCATAAAATTATCTTTATTTTCAATCTCTAGAAACACATACTCTGTTTATAACCCTAGTTATACCGGTGAACAAAGTCCCTTCTATCTCATCATCTCTTTTCACTCCAAAGACCTCTCTTAAAACTCCTTTATCAATATGTCGAGTTGCTTTTCTAACTAAATACGCAATTTGATCAACCTTAGGTTTGCTTTTCATAAACCTCTCTTCATTTCTTATGTCCTCATCTTTAATCTGTAATTCGATAAATTTAGCCAAAACACTGCTTTGCAGGCTTCTAAATCCCCGATCATCAACAACCCATGAAGTATCATCTTTCACGGAAAAATCATCTCTGAATTTTTTTGACATCCACGATACTGCTTTTTCCACAAAAAGCGCAAATTTTTCTAAATTATCAAAGTTATTCATATCCCCAAATTTATGTTTTAATTTATCAACAAGATCACTTAAAATTTCTCCACAAAATTGAGCCTTTGTTGTCTCGTCACCCCTTTCCTTGATAAGAGCGCTAAATAAAATAGCTACGCTCATCCCAAGCACTTCAGGATCTGTAACTACACTGTCAGCAATAAAAGAAATAGCCTTTCTTCTATCAAACTCTCTTCTATAAAATTCGCTTGATTCTAAAAGTTCATGCCCCAAACAATAAGATTGCTCAAGTTTTTTCATTGTATCCCTAGAGCAAAAAGATTCGTCGATAACGCCTTTTGTAAAATCACTCTCACCCTTCCGCCAAACATACAAAACAGGAGAAGAATATGGCGATATCTCAGCAATATCAACAAGAAGTCCGCTTGCTATGCTTAATATATCCGGAGAAGGCAAGCTTGCTCGAAGAGTTGCAAGGTCTCGAGGACTTTGTATCTTCATTAAAACAGAACTATAAACAAATGCCCTACGACGCGCAATATCGTTTATTGGAATCTGATTCCATCCTTCTCTCAAACTCCCAGACAAAGGAAACGATTCGTCAGCTCTTCTACAAGAAAACCTGGCTTCCGTCAACCGCTGCCCTCTCAAACCTCCAGTATCGCCCATTCCACTTATCCAAGTAGTCATAAATTAAATACCCCCTTGATTACTCTATGAGACTGTTGCGTAATGACAGTTTTTGTAATTTGTCATCCCCGCGAAAGCGGGGATCCATCTTAACCCCGATTATAATAATCGGGGTTGTTTTATGAAAAATAGATTCCCGTTTTCACGGGAATGACCATTATGCAACAGTCCCTCTATAATCTTATATCGCACAAAATGTCAGAAAAGTTGCATGGAATTTTAGTTCTATCCTATGATAGAATAGGTCATTTGTATGAAGTTTAAATTTTCAAAAACAGATATTTCAGGAGTTTTAGTAATAGAACCAAACGTTTACAAAGACTATCGCGGTTTTTTTATGGAATACTACAATAAAGATGCCTTCAAAACTGACGGCAATTTTACAGACTTATTTGTTCAGGATAACCACAGTAGATCGCAAAAAGGGGTTATAAGAGGGCTTCACTATCAATTAAATCCTCATGCCATGGGAAAACTCGTAAAAGTGGTAAGAGGGGAAGCTTTCGATGTCGGCGTTGACATTAGAAAAGGATCTAAAACTTTTGGAAAATGGTACGGAGAGGTTTTAACGGCAGAAAACCATAAAATGCTCTACTTCCCTCCCGGATTCGCGCACGGGTTTTTGGCGCTTACAGATAATGTTGAATTTCTTTATAAATGTACGGGGATGTACAACGGCCCAAGCGAAAGGGCCATAGCATGGGATGATCCTGATATCGGGATTTTATGGCCGCTTGATAAAGTTGACGGGAAAGCTCTTCTTTCTGATAAAGACAAAAAACACCCTAAATTAAAAGAAGCCGAACACAACTTTATTTGAGGAGAAATTCCCTTTTCCGTTTAAAAAGAGAGGTTGTTTTTATGAAAAAGGTTGTTTTTATGAAAAAGATTCTTATTATAGTTGCTATGCTTTTCGGAGTAATACTACTTGCATCAATAGTTCTTTATTTTTTTCTCCCTGTCGATATAATAAAAGATTTTGCGGCAAAAAGCTTATCTCAACAGCTTAATCGTGAGGTAAAAATAAAAAGCGCATCTTTCAACCTTTTTTCGGGAATCAAATTAAAAGGGGTTACAATAAGCAACGGGAAAGGTTTTTCAGCCGAACCGTTTATTTCGGCAGATTCTTTGGAACTTAAATATGCCTTTTTCCCTCTCCTCCAAAAAAAGATATTAATTCCGGAGATAACATTTGTAAAACCTGAAATTTTAATAGAAAAGGACAAAAATGGCCTTTTTAATTTTAGTGATATGTTTGAACCTAAAAAATCCGTTGCGTCATCTAAAGAAAAAGGATCTAGCAAATCGGGAAAAACAGATTTTTCTATAAATCTTTTAATAAATAAAGTCCAAGCATCAAATGGTAAGATCATTTATTCCGACTATTACACAGGGAAAAGCGGGTTAAAAGATATAAATCTTAAAATATCAAATATAACGCTTTTTGCATTAAAGCCTATAGAGGTAGACCTGTCCGCCACAGGAAATTATCTTGGGAAAGATACCCCTATAGCTCTCCATGGGAAAATAGGGATAGACGTTAAAACAATGGACAAGGCAAAAGTTGATGAGTTTAGCCTTTCTATCGCGGGAGAGACAATCAATGCTTCGGCAGATATAAAAAATATTAAAAAAGCGCCTGTCGTAAATATTTCAATAAATTCTAAAAAATTTACAATCGATCCGCTTTTAGCAGTTTTTGCGGCGGCAGGAAGCGACAATAAACAAGCAAAAAAAGCTCCGCACGGAGCATTAACCAAATCCTTGAAAAAATCTTTTTCAAACATACCAAAAAATTTAACCATTTCCGCGAATGTTGATTTTAAAAATATCACATTTAAGACTTTGGGCATAAATTCTCTTGTTTTTGATCTTGATCTTTCAAAACAGGTTGTATATATAAAAATAAAAAACTTTGCCGCGTACCAAGGAGCCTTAACGCTGGAAAGCCTAAAATTTGATCTTCCAAAACTATCTTATTTAATAAAAAATTTGTCTTTAAAGAACTTTGCCGCTTCTCCCTTTACAAATGATATGATTGATTCCTTTTTTCCAAACTTCCTAGATCTTAAAAATAATACGGAAGGAACTCTGGATATCTCTTTATCCTATTTAAAGGGATCCGGAATAGAAATGCCTGAAACATTTGACACTTTAAGCGGCAGAGGAATAATTATTTTGTCAAAAGGGAAGATAAAAAAGATCAAATCGATTGAAAGCATAGGGACAAAATATAATATCAACACATTAAAACATGATCTGATTATTGGAGGTTTAAGGATTCAGGCGGTGCTAGACAACAAAATATTAAACGTTACAAAACTCTCACTTCAAGATACCGATTTAAGGATTGGATTCAACGGCAAGCTGGATTTTAATTCTATGAATTACGTATCGGGGAACCGTCTTTATCTTCAATTCAGTCCAAACGCTGCAAAAGAACTGCCGCAAGAACTGGTCTTTCTTAAAGATAATAAGGGGTTTATTGAGCTTGTTTTTGAGCTGCAAGGAGCTTTAATAAAACCTTTCCCTTCGCCAATATTTAGCAATATCATCGAAAAAGAGATTGGAAAATTCAAAGTAGAGATTGAAACAAAAAAAGTGGAAATCGAATCTAAAATAAAAGAAGAAGAGACAAAAGCAAAAAAAGAGCTGGAAAAGGGAGTTCAAGAAAAGGTAAAAGAGATTTTTAAATTTTAATCCCGATCAGGATAATTGGGGTTAATAATTGGGCTTAACTGTAAGCCTGCACCGTCCTGAGTCAGTAGTCATTTCTATTATTTTGAAGGGTTCCGGCAAACTATTCCTTACCATTGACAAAGCTTCAAGAGTAGGAATAAAAATCAATGAAATGGTAAAGGGCGATAAATTTTCGCCGCTTCTCACTATCTGCGTCACTCGATTGACAATCTGACGCCCTATCTCCCTAGCCTGGTTAGTCGATAAGCCTGTTTCATCCTCAACTATTTTAGAAGTTTGAATTAAAGGGATAATCGTTTTTTTGTCTTTTTCTTTTAAAGAAGTAGACAGAGTTTGTAAAAATCTCATAAGAGCGCCTGACATTATCCCACTTTTTATATGGCTTATTGTAAATGGAAACCCTGTTTTTTTCATCAAAGAGATAAATTCTGATATAGCCTCGGAAGAAGAGTCCACATTTTTTAGCTTTTCAATTAAAGGGTCTAAACTCTTTGCGGTTAACCGCTCTTCTGTCTTTTCAATATTAAAAGATATTATTTTTTTAAAAAGCATTATTTGTCTTCCAATTTAACCTGGACTTACCGTAATTCATTATCGATTATAAAAGAAGTAAATTTCAAGAAGTTTAAACAAATTTCAGACTGATATCAAGCGCTTTCGCAGAATGGGTAAGAGCTCCAACAGATATATAATCAACTCCTGTCTTTGCGATAAATTTTATATTTTTCAGGTTCACGCCGCCCGACGCCTCTGTTTCAATCCCTGCGTTTTTACAAAGTTTAACCGCTTCCATAAGGGTTCTTTTGTCCATATTATCCAAAAGGATCCTATCTACACCAAGCTTTATCGCCGTTTTAACTTCGTTTATATTTTGAGCCTCTACTTCAATCTTTTTGGCCTTTTTCCTTAAAAGCTTAATTGCAGGTTCTATCCCCCCCGCAAATTTTATATGATTGTCTTTTATTAAAACCGCATCATACAATCCAAAACGGTGATTTTGTCCTCCGCCCGCCAAAACAGCCTCTTTTTCAGCCTGTCGCCAAAGAGGGGTGGTCTTGCGAGTATCTAGAATCTTTACATTTGTCCCCGTCACAGCCACAACAAATTTTGAGGTTAGCGTAGCAATCCCTGATAATCTTTGAAGAAAATTAAGGGCCAGTCTCTCTCCTTTTAATATGGAATGGGCGGGGCCTGTTATTTCCGCGATAACTTCCCCATCGCTTACTTTATTACCATCTTTTACCTTAAAAGAGACTTTGATCTTTTTATCCAAAACATCAAAAACCCCCTTCACCAAAGATGTCCCTGCGAGAAGCCCGTCTTCCTTGACCAATATGATTGCCGAAGCAGGTTTTCTTTTATCAATAATGGCATCGGTAGTAATATCTCGCGATCCAATATCTTCAAGAAGAGCCATCTCTATTAACGATTTTATTGACTTGTTCATTCTTATTTTTTCTCCTTCAAAGCAAAATAGTATTAATTTCTTCATCAAACCCCAAAACCCGCTCTTTCTGCTCCGCATCAAAAAGAAAAGGTTCGACATCATTTGCCAAATATTTAAAATCCAACTTGGAACATTTTTCTTTCATCCTACCAATAAACTCATCTTTTTTAAGCCCAGTAACTCCCTCAATGTATGGATAATTAGGTCTTGTTTTGGCAGAAAGAAAAGAAACATCATAAAAATCTCTCCCTTTCTCTCTTTTTCTAAAAAAAACGGCTAAAAGCTTTTGAGCTAAAAGCACATCAGGAGGGTTTACAAGAATTTTGCGATAAACACCAAACTTGTTAATTGTCGTAAGCTTTGGATTTACTATTTTTTCTTTTTTTTCAACATCAATACTTAAAAATATTTTTTCTTTCTTGTCTTTTGCAATGCCAAAGCCTTGAAGGATATCTTTGAATTTTATATAACAATGATAATTTCTATTTTTTGACAAAAATCTTTTCTCAACAGAAAAGCCTTTTAGCTCAAGCTCAGTCAACACCTTTACCATGATTTCCTTAAATTTATTATAAGTTAAACCAAAGTTATCAAAATCCAAATCTTCCGAAAATCTTTGGCTGTCATAAATAATTCTTATAGCTGTTCCCCCAATAAAACTTAAATATTCGCTTCCTTTTTGCTTGAAAAGCGAATCTAATATCTCATATTGAAGATATTCAACAACAATCCCCTTGGAATTAAGTCTCGTTATCTTTTTTTCAAAATATTTTTCTATTTGATTAAGATTAAGCATTAATATTGCCTGTTTCAAAAAAGATTTTTACAGTTTTCTCAAATTTCTTATTGTTAAAGCTTTTCAAATATTTTTTAAATTTTGTGAAATCTGTCTTTTCTTTTATCTCTTTAAAGTTAAATCTAAAAGAAGAAATATCCTCTTTGATTTTTATGCTACTCTTTCTTAAATACAAAAAATCAAGGATTGCTTTTTCTGGCTCTGCAACAAGATAAGATTCGCTTTTCCCTTGCATCGAGACATAACCAAAAAATAGGCTTCTTTTTATATTGTGATAAATAAACTTGCCAAATTCATTTTCAAATGTCCTAGTTGTTTTAGGAGTCGCAAGAGTAAAAGCATATACCATTTCAGGGATAAAACCATAAAAATACAAAGCTTTTTCATAGCTTAAATAGCTTGGAGAATAGATTTTTTGAGCAACTTCTTCCCCTGAAATTTCATCTATTCTTTTTGAAAACGCATAAACGCCGTTTTTTATTTTTACGATGTACCCATTCTTTTGCCAAGAAGAAAGCTGGCAATCAAAAACTCGAAAAGAAAGGAGTTTGATTTCTTGTCTTGTAAATATGGGAGAATTGATTTTCAATTCAAAATCTATGTATTTCATTTTTTTATATTTTTTTATAATAAACTGAAATAGTATAATATAATACAACAAACAAAGTCAAGCTGAAAATCTTGTAATAGGTGACATTTCGCAACAGTCCCATATAGCAAAGGGGGTCATTGGCGGTAAAGCATTTATCTTAAAATAAACCAGACAACATAGTAATACATTATAGGAGCTGTCAGAATAAAAGAGTCCATGCGATCCAGTATTCCTCCATGTCCCGGAAGCATATGACCTGAGTCTTTGACTTTAGAATCTCTTTTAATAACCGATTCAACAAGATCAGAAAGCTGCGCGACAACGCCAATTAAGATGCCAAGAATCAGGGCATGTGTTCCACTAATCCCGGCAAACCCAGAAAATATTTCAGCAGCAACAAGACAAGTTATAAAACCTGCCACAGCCCCTTCCCATGTTTTTTGAGGAGAAATAGCTGGCGCCAACTTATGCCTGCCAAACTTTTTGCCAATAAGATACGCCATAATATCCATTGCCCAAACAGTAAGAACCAAAAAAAATATGTAAGCGCCATGATCTGTCAAGCTTCTTATAAATATAAAATAACTAAAAAACCAACCTATGTAAATCATCCCGAGCAGGGTAACTGCAACGTCAACGATTGTATCTTTTTCTCTTTTAAGAAAAACCCCGCTTATTAAAGCAAGGGTCGCGGCAATAGTTAAAATAGCAGAATGAGCAGGCTCCCAATTTCGCTTTAAAGCATAATATGAAAAAACTATAAAAAAGATCGTAATAATATTGCCAACTAAATAAGCAGGATGGTATTCTTTTTTCATCATCAGGTTGTAAAACTCATTAACAGAAAAAAGAGCCAACAATAAAACAAGGAGTAAAAATGCAAACCCTCCAAAATAAGTACATCCCCATATTACTGGGATACCAACCAACATAGTTAAAACACGACTTAAAAATGATCTCGACATAATTTTAATATTTAATTAACCCCGATTGTTCATGCCAGAAAGAATTTTTAAACTCCCTGCGTAAACCCTAACTATCCTAATCGGGGTGAATTTGCTCCGATATTTTACCAAAGCGTCTCTCCCTTTGGCTATAAGATTCGATGGCTTTAAGCAATTCCTCCCTTTTAAAATCAGGCCAATAAACATCAGTAACATAAATTTCCGCATAAGCAATCTGCCACAGCATAAAATTTGAGATCCTCATTTCAGATGCCGTTCTGATTAACAAGTCAGGATCAGGAATATTTTTTGTATACAAGTGCCGACTAATATCTTCTTCAGTAATTTTCTCTTTCTCTGTCTTTTCTCCTAAGCCACATTCTCCCAGGAATATTTCATTTACCGCATCCACTATTTCCGCTCTTCCTCCATAATTTACCATAATATTTAAGTTCAAGCCTGTGTTTTTTGAAAGTTTTTCCATCGAAAAAGCCATCTTATTTTTCAGCTGATCGGAAAATTGGGTGAGCCTTCCCAAAAAATTTAAACAAACATTGTTTTTATTTAAGTTGTCAACTTCACGATCAATGGTATCGGCCAAAAGACCCATCAAAAAAGAGACTTCATCTTTCGGTCTCGACCAATTCTCAGTTGAAAAAGCGTAGACAGTAAGATATTTAACTCCTATCTCGGCACACGTCTTCACACACTCTTTTAAAGAATCTGCGCCAACCTTATGCCCGGCAATTCGAGGAAGCCGCCTTGCCTTTGCCCATCGCCCATTTCCATCCATTATAATTGCTATATGTTGAGGTATTTTTTTCATAAATGAAAAATGAAGAATTATCCAACGACCAATAAAATGAAGGGCTACAACACATTAGTCATTTTTCATTCAATTTATACTTCCAAAATTTCTTTTTCTTTCGCAAGGATAAGTTTATCTATCTCTTCAATATACTTATCTGTAAGCTTCTGGAGCTGCTCTTCTTGAATTTTAGCGCTGTCTTCAGCCAAAGCTTTTTCACTCTTCTGTTTTTTTAAAAAATCCATCCCTTCACGCCTGATATTACGAATTGAAACCTTCTCTTTTTCTGCTTCATCTTTTATAAGTTTAGTAAGATCTCGTCTCCTCTCCTCTGTTAATTGAGGGAGGAAAAGACGAAGCATTCCTGATTCAACTTTAGGCGTTATCCCTAACTTAGACGTAAGAATGGCTTTTTCTATGGCTTGTGCTGAAGTTTTATCATAGGGCTGAATAGCAATTTGCCTCGGTTCAGGAACGGAGATGTTCGCAAGCTGTTTTAGGGGAACTGATGAGCCATAATATTCAACGGTAAGCCCGTCAACTAAAGCTGGCGAGGCCCTCCCCGTTCTAACTCCAGCAAGTGTTTTTTTTAAAACTTCTATTGCTTTTTTCATTTTGGTTTCTGAATCTTTTATAGCATCTTGCACTTTAAACTCCTCCTTTTAAGCTAATCTAAGCAACAAAAACCTATTTTTTATACATAAAGCATTATAATCTATCTGATAAGCTTACTAACAAAAGTCCCGACTTTTTTGCCCAATGCCGCCTTTTCGATATTTCCTTTATGCATCAGATCCAAAACAATCATAGGAATATCATTGTCCATACAAAGTGAGGCTGCGGTTGAATCCATAACTTTTAACCCTTTATTTAATATTTCCATATATGTTAAAGAGGTAAATTTTTTTGCCTCTTTATGTTTTACAGGATCTTTATCATAAACTCCGTCAACTTTCGTAGCTTTGATTATAATATCAGTATCAAGCTCGGCGGCTCTAAGCGAAGCAGTGGTATCTGTAGAAAAATAAGGATTCCCAGTCCCCGCCGCCAAAATTACAACCCTACCCTTCTCCATATGCCTTATTGCTCTGCGTCTAATAAAAGGCTCCGCAACCTGACGCATTTCAATTGCGGTCATAACACGGGCATAAACATTTATTCTTTCAAGCGCATCTTGAAGGGCAAGGGCGTTAATGACTGTTGCAAGCATCCCCATGTAGTCGCCTGTTGCCCGTTCCATCCCCGCGTTAGAGCCGGTCAACCCTCTAAATATATTGCCTCCTCCGACAACAATCGCTATCTCTATTTTATGGCGTTTAACCTTCTCTATCTCTTTTGCTATGGCAGCCAAAACTTCAGGATCGATCCCCTGCTTAAATTGACCGCCAAAAATCTCACCGGAAAGCTTTAAAAGGACTCGTTTATATGTCATTTGGTATTAATTATATCAACAAATATTCAAACATCAACATCCAAATCATCTATAGACATATAATAACAGGTAGTCTATATTTATTATTATGCTTGAATTTATAACTCAAGAACTGGAATCGCTCAAACAATCGGGCCTTTATAGAACGCTTAAAACCATTGAAAAGACAGAAGGGGCTAAAGTCTGGATAGGAGGAAAAAAGCTTGTCTGTTTCTGCTCAAATGATTACCTCGGTTTATCCAATCATCCAAAAGTCAAAGAAAAAACAATCGAAATTATTAAGAGATTTGGTGTCGGCGCCGGAGCATCAAGATTAATTTCCGGAAATACAATAATACATGAAGAATTGGAAAAAAAAATTGCCAAATTTAAAAAAAGAGAAGAGGCCATCATCTTTCCTTCAGGTTATATGGCAAATATAGGAGTAATTTCCTCTCTTCTTAATGAAAAAGATACCGTGATAATTGATCGTTTAAGTCACGCCTCAATAATTGACGGATGCAAATTATCAAAAGCCCATTTACAAGTCTATCCTCATAAAAATACGCATGCACTGGAAAAAGTTTTGATAAGATCAGATAAATATAAAAAACGTTTAATTGTCACTGATTCTGTTTTCAGCATGGATGGCGATATTGCACCCCTTCCTGAAATAATAAAACTAGCCAAAAAATACAATGCGATAACAATGATTGATGAAGCCCATGCAACTGGAGTTTTAGGGGAGAATGGACGCGGGGTAGAAGAACTTTTTGGAATTGAAGGACAAATTGATATTGTAATGGGGACACTGTCAAAGGCGGTGGGGAGTTTGGGAGGTTTTGTTGCCGGAAGTTCCGAGCTAATCAATTACTTAAGAAATAAAACAAGAAGTTTTATATATTCGACAGCCCTCCCTCCGTCTATTTGCGCAGCATCTATTGCAGCGCTTTACGTAATTGAGGGGGAACCTACACTTCGAGAAAAACTTTGGGATAATATTAAAGTTTTCAATACTAGCGTGGGTTCATGCCATGGCATGAACCCAGATATCCAATTCCCCATTATTCCCATCATAATCGGCAATGAAGAAAAGACCATGAAAATATCAAGGAAACTTTTTGAAGATGGGATATTTGTTTCAGGAATACGATATCCTACAGTTGCAAAAGGAAAAGCTCGTCTGCGAATAACAATTACTGCAAGTCATTCAAAAAACGAGCTGAAAAATCTTGAGAATCTCTTAAAAATCTGCCGTAGATAATTAGCCTTTGTTAGCTTTTTTTTCTCTCTTTAATGCGCGCTTTTCTTTAAGTGATAATTTTGCGACTTTTTTAACATTCTTTTGTCCGCCCTGTTCTTTGTTTGCCATAAGTCCCACCTCCTTCTGTATTAAAATAATTATAAACAGAAACAGTAGGATACGCAAGGCCTAAGAATATTCGTAAAAGCGTGTTATAATTTTTTTTATGGCCTCTCTTTTTGTAACAGGAACCGATACCGGCGTGGGAAAGACCTATGTAACAATCCTATTGGCAAAACATTTGATGCTTAAAGGCTTTGATGTCGGCATAATGAAGCCGATTTCAACAGGTTCAAAGAAGGATGATGACGCAAGACTACTCAAAAAAACACTCAACTTAAAAGATCCTTTGAGATTAATAAACCCGATACATCTAAAACTCCCTCTCGCCCCATACGCTGCCGCAAAACTATTAAAAAAGAGACTTAACCTCAAAAAGATTTTTACGGCCTTTGAAAAACTTAAAAAACACCACGATATTGTTATCGTAGAAGGAATCGGAGGCGTTTTGGTCCCTATTCTAAAAGATTATTTCGTCGCGGATTTAATAAAAGATTTTAATATTCCTGTCTTGATTGTCGCCAGGGCTGGGCTCGGGACTATAAATCACACACTTTTAACTATTGAAGCTTTAAAAAAACGAAAGGTAAAAATCGCTGGAATCGTCATGAACGGATTTATAAAAAAAGAAACTTCAGAAAAAACAAACGCAGATATAATTGAAGAAATATCCCATATGCCGGTCATGGGCAAATTAACCCAGGTTATTCACTCCGATTAGGATAATCGGGGTGAATAATCTATGAAAAGTCCGTCTGCAAAAGACTGATTTCTAATCCCTTCACCCCGATTATTCATACCTAAGGATTCTCTCAACAACCTACTAGAATTCTGTTCATCCATGAATAATCGGGGTTCGCTGTTTAAATCAATTTTTCTTAAGAAAACTCTGGCATGAAAATTGCTACTATTTTCCATATGGGACAAGAAAGTTATAATTTAGGAAAAGATGGCGAAGAAAGAGCATGCAATTTCCTGCAACAAAAAGAATTCCGCATTATAGAACGAAATTTCAGATCACGCCAAGGTGAAATTGATATTATCGCAAAAGACCAAGATTTTTTAGTCTTTGTTGAAGTAAAAAACTACTCGCATAAAAGTTTCTTTACCCCAATTTATGCAATAAGAAAAAGCAAGAAAGAGTCAATCATTCATGCAGCAAAATTATATATATATAAGAAAAAGCTTTACAACACACTATGCCGGTTTGATGTAGTGGCGATTTATCGTCATATATCAGGGGAGATAATTATAGATCATATTAAAAACTCTTTCGGGATATAAATAAAAAAGAGGGTGAAGAGTTGTGCTGGTAAAATTAAAAAGTGCGGCTTTATATGGGCTTGAAGGAGAAATAATAAGAGTAGAAATCGACGCAAGCAAAGGACTTCCGGGCCAAAGCATCGTGGGACTTCCAGATGCAGCGGTACGCGAAAGCAGAGATAGGGTAAGATGTGCCATTATAAACTCCGGGTTTGAATTCCCTCCTTATTACTTTACTATTAATTTAGCTCCGGGCGATACCAGAAAAGAGGGCTCTTTATACGACCTTCCTATGGCAGTAGGAATCCTCTGCGCTTCAAATCAAGTATCAAAAGAGAGATTAAAAGAATCCGTTTTTATAGGAGAGCTCTCTTTAAACGGAGATGTAAAAGGGGTATCAGGAATACTCCCCATTTGTCATTCTCTCTATAAAAAAGGAGTAAAAAATGTTGTTGTATCAAAAGAGAATGCCGACGAAGCTGCATTAGTAGAAAACCTTGTAGTAATTTCTGTCACTTCCTTAAAAGAGACTGTCGAATTTTTAAACAAAGAAAAAGAAATTGAGCCTCATATTGTAGATGTTTCTAATTTATTTAAAAACGACCAGGAATTTGATGTCGATTTCTCCGAAATAAAAGGGCAAACTCATGCAAAAAGAGCATTAGAGATAGCAGCCGCCGGGGGACATAACATCCTGATGATAGGGCCTCCTGGGTCAGGAAAAACAATGCTGGCAAAAAGGATTCCGACCATTATGCCATTTTTATCTTCTGATGAAGCCCTTGAAGTGACAAAAATTTATTCTGTAACAGGACTAATTAATAAAAAAAGGATTCTTATAACAAAACGCCCATTTAGAACCCCACATCACACAACATCAAATATCGGAATAATAGGAGGAGGGAGAATTCCAAGGCCGGGAGAAGTCTCTCTTGCCCATTTTGGCGTTTTATTTTTAGATGAACTTCCTGAATTTAACAGAGAAGTAATAGAAGTTCTAAGAGAACCATTAGAAGATAATAAAGTTACAGTTTCAAGGGCGCTTGGCTCTGTTACATATCCCGCAAACTTTATGCTTATCGCGGCAATGAACCCCTGCCCTTGTGGCAATTACATGGATACGCTACAACAATGTTTGTGTCCTCCAAATAAAGTCCAAAAATACTGGAGCAAAATATCAGGACCGCTCTTAGACAGAATAGATATCCACATAGAAGTTCCAAGATTAAAAAAAGATGAATTAACTTCTCTCCCTCAATGCGAAACGTCCGCCCAAATAAAAGAACGGGTATGTAAAGCGAGAAACATTCAAGAAAAAAGGTTTAAAGATTTATCATTCAGGCTAAATTCAAATTTAAATCCAAAATACATGAAAGTTTTTTGTGATTTAAAAGAAGAAGTCGGCAATTTTTTAAAATCGGCTATTACCCATCTGAAAATAAGCGGAAGAGGCTATGATAGAATAATTAAATTAGCAAGAACTATTGCAGATTTAGAAGGATCAACTGATATAAAAACAGAACACATCGCAGAAGCCATGCAGTTTAGAACATTAAAATTAAAAGAATAGACTGGGATTGATTCGATTTTGTGTCATCGGACATTATCATGTTGCCGCTACAATACAAAAACTTGTACCTTTTCAGTTTTTTGGCAACACTTACATTCTGGGACTGTTGCATAATGACAGTTTTTGTAATTTGTCATCCCCGCGAAAGCGGGGAGCCACACGGGAATGACCATTATGCAACAGTCCCATTCTATAAAAACTTGACCTTGTAGTTAATAAGCTTTAGAGTTAAAATGTCCCCGTGCCAGAAGAAATATCATCAATGAAAATAAATGAAAAATATAAAAAGCTCAATGCCACTAATGAGCTACTAAAGTGCATCTTCTATAAAGACAAAATATGCAGACCACATCAAATACAATTTAAACTTTGCATTAAATGCCATAAGTGCAAAGCCATTACAATTGAAACGGCAATTCCAAGGCTTTTTGAAAAAATAATAATAATGGCGCGTAGCTTGGCTTCGGTCTTTTTAAATAAATGAACCTCGATTACTTATGCCTAAAGAAATTCAAGAGTTCTATCAATTATTGATTCTACTGTAAAGAATCTGGGAAAAGACTGATTCACCCAGATTATTCATAGACGAACAGAATTCTAGCAGAGGGTTGGAAATTTTCCCAGGTATGAACCCCGATTTCCTAATCTGGGTGAATAATCAGGGTTCAATCAATATCGATCACTCTAAATATCTCCTCTTTTGTTGTTATTCCTTCCGCTAATAACCTTAAAGCCTCATCTTTCAATCTTCTTCTATTAACACCTGAACAATCGGTAGCAATTTCAAAAATAGCACGCCGACCAGAAGGTTTGACTCTTAACAGGCGTTGAGCAATAATCCCTACAAGCACATCCTTAACTAGATATTCTTCAATACCCAAATCTACAAGTCTTGTAAACGCGCTGCTCGCATCCCTTGTATGCAACGTCCCCAAAACCATATGACCCGTTAACGCAGCCTGAACCGCAACTTTTGCAGTTTCAAAATCTCTAATCTCTCCAACAAGAATTATATCCGGATCTTGCCTTAACACAGCCCTTAAAATTTTAGAAAAATCAAATCCTGTTTTATAATTAACTTGGACCTGATTAATGCCAGGCAGCTGGTATTCAACCGGATCTTCAATAGTTACAATATTGTTTTCTTTGCTGTTTAATTCTTTAAGTGTTGCATACAAAGTTGTTGTTTTCCCTGACCCCGTGGGCCCTGTCACCAAAACCATTCCGCTTTTTTTATTAATCATCTTTCTGTACAAATCAAGATCTTCAGGGTTAAACCCAAGCCTTAATAAGTCAAATTTTGTTTTATCCCTTTGTAAAATTCTAATTACAACTTTCTCTCCATGAATTGTAGGCAACGTGGAAATGCGAAAATCGACATAATCTTTATCAAACTTTATTTTATATCTGCCATCTTGAGGAATTCGGCTTTCGGCTATATCTAAGCCAACCATCACTTTTGTACTTGCAACAATAGCGGGATGCTCATCCTTGGGAAAAGTCTCCTGATCAGCAATCAATCCGTCTGTCCTGACCCTGATCTTGGTAAATTCCTCGCGAGGTTCAATATGAATATCAGACGCGCCTCTTTCTATGGCATTTAGTATTATCTTCTCAACCTTTTTTCTCACTCTAAAAAATCAAGCAATTTTCATGCCACAAAAACATTTCAACCCGATTATGAACCCCGACTATGATAATAGGGGTCAAATTGATGGAGTTGGGGGTGATGAAGTTTAATCAAAAAGGTCAGAAATTAGTCGTATTTAAAAAAGAAGTTTTTTGTCTCTGACAACTATTTTACCGCCAACAATTGTATAAACAATCCTACCTTTAACTTTCATTCCGTTAAAGGGCGAATTTTTAGATTTTGAAGCAAAACTTTTGATGTCAACCTCATATTCAGCATTAGGATCAACAATAACAATATCGGCATCTACTCCAACCTTAATTTCACCTTTTGGAATTCCCAAAATTTTAGCAGGATTTATAGTCATCTTACCTATTATTTCATTTAGTGGGATCTCTTCCGATAAAAACGTAAGAGCAAGAGGAAATGCAGTTTCAAACCCAACCATCCCTTTAGCAGCAAGCCCAAATTCAACGTTTTTTTTCTCTTCCCTATGAGGAGCATGATCGGTAGCTATTGCATCAATCGTCCCGTCCTTTAATCCTAAAACTATCTCTCTCCTGTCATTTTCTCCTCTAAGAGGAGGATTTACTTTCGCAAAAGTATTAAACCCATCAACTTCTTTTTCAGTTAAAGAAAAATAATGCGGGCAGGTATCAGCAGTCACAGGAATCCCCTTTGACTTTGCTTCCCGAATAAGCTTTACAGAAGAAGCGGTCGACACATGCGTAATATGCACAGATCCAAATTCAGCAGCCAGAGAAATATCTCTTTCTACCATAATTTCTTCGGCCTGCCTGGGAATTCCTCTAAGCCCTAGAATTGTAGACATAGCCCCTTCATTCATCTGTCCCCCCACGGACAATTCCAGATTTTCCGGATGAGAAATGATTTTAACATCAAACGCTTTCGCATATTCAAGCGCAAGTCTCATAATTTTTGAATCTGCAATCGGTCTCCCATCATCTGAAAAAGCAACGGCCCCCTCCCCTAACATTCGCCCCATCTGAGCAAGTTTTTTCCCTTCAAGTCCCACCGTAACAGCCCCAATCGGAAAAACATTAACAACTCCTGAGCTTTTTGCCTCTGAAACAACATATTTAACCATGGAGGGAGAATCAATTGGAGGATTTGTGTTTGCCATACAAGAAATAGAAGTAAAGCCCCCTTTTGCTGCGGAGTTTGTTCCGGAAGCAATAGTCTCCTCTTCCGGATCTCCCGGATCACGCAAATGACAATGAAGATCCACAAACCCGGGGGAAACCAGTAACCCTGAAGCATCAATAATTTCGGCATCTTTAGGAATTTTTAGGTTTTTGCCGATAGATTTTACAATGCCGTCTTCAATTAAAATATCAGTATTTTCTCCCTTTTTTGATGAGGGGGTTATTACCTTGCCGTTGCAAATTACTATAACCATATTGATTTTTTTACTTTATAAAAAAGACCTTTGATTGGTCCGCGTTTTTTTTTATCTTCGGATTGCAGGGTCTTTAAAGCCTCTTCTGCTGCCTTCTGCTCCGCCTCTTTTTTGTTAAGCCCCTGTCCCTCCCCCATAATCTTGCCTTTTATTCTAACCCCTATGATAAACTCTTTTTTATGTTTTGGCCCAATCTCTCTTAAAACTTTATATTGGGGGAGCATCCATTTCTTTTTTTGAACAAATTCCTGCAACGCGGATTTATAATCTTTTATATATCCTGCGCTGCTAACTTTGTCTATTTCACTTTTTAAAAAATCTATTAAAAAATCTCTAATTTTTCCCAATCCGGCATCAAGATATATCGCGCCAACAAGAGCCTCAAAGGCATTTGCAACGTTAGAACGTTTTTTTTGTCCTTCATTCCTTTTTTCATTTTCAGAAAGCAAAAGATATTCACCCAGTTTTATTCTGTTTGCTACCCGCGCCAACGTTTCATCTGAAATCACCGTAGCTCTAATTTTGGTTAAATCTCCTTCAGGTCTTGATGGAAAACGATTGTAGATATATTCTGAAATAACAAGTTTTATAACAGCATCGCCAAGAAATTCCAATCTTTCATTATCTAAAACGTTGGCTTCATTAGCAAAAGAGGAATGCGTAAGAGACTGATTTAGTAACTGTTTATTGAGAAAAGCTACCCGAATTTTACTTTCTAAGTCGGAGAGCTCTTTATCGCGTTGCATTGACATTTATATTATATATCATCTACAATGGAAGATCAATAGATTGTAATTAATACTATTACAAAAACACAAGCAGAAAAAAGGAGCGAAAATGGGGGAACTTTCACCAATCACAGCATTTTCTCTTGGAATAGAAGAAGATTTTCCAGCGCCGTCAAAAAGAGGACAATTAAATGTTCTT